>WNFO01000519.1_pt1 | contig 44628 bp, 37 predicted proteins | sample 5400251 | NCBI WGS metagenome assembly WNFO01 (sample SAMN13153354, study PRJNA577476) | soil metagenome | isolation source: 100 cm saprolite under Madrone tree | place: USA:California | collected 2016-06-14 | reverse complement strand
GCGGTCATCCGCTATCGCTTGATGGACGTGGACATCATCTTTAAGCGCGGCTTGGCGTACACGGCGGCGACAGCCGGGGTGGCGGCGGTCTACTTCGCATTGGTCGCATTGGTTGCGTTGGTCTTCCATACGCCCACGAACGGTCCCGCCGGCGGCATGATCGCCATCGTCATAGCCGCGTTTTTGTTCCAGCCGTTCCGCGAGTGGATTCAGGCGCGGCTGGACCGCTTCTTCTACCGCGACCGCCTTGATTACCGGCGCACGCTCATCGAATTCGGACGCACGCTGACCAACGAAGTGCGTTTCGACCCCATGCTGGGCTCGGTCATGGACCGCATCTCGCAAACGCTCCTGGTCGACCGTCTCGCGATTTTCGTGGAGAACGCCATGCAACCCGGGCAAGTGCGCATTGCGCGCTCTATGGGCGTGCGGCTCTCCGAATCCTTGGATCTTAGTTTCCTCGACTCGGCCCGGCCCGAGTTCGCCCGCGGGGCGCTCTTTTTTGAGTCGCCCCGTGCGGCAAGGGACGCAACTCACTCCGTTCGTCGAACGCTGGAGCAGCTGGATCTCAACTACTTTGTACCCTGCCGCATCCGCGAGCACACCGTCGCGGTTCTCGGCCTCGGGAAAACCGTCGATGGAGACTTCTTGTCCAGCGACGATGTGGAACTGGTCGAGACGATTGCCGGCTATGTTGCTGTCGCCCTGGACAACGCGCAGCTCTACAGCTCGCTGGAACAAAAAGCGCTCGAAATCGCCCGCCTCAAGGATTTCAGCGAAAACATTGTTGAATCCTTGAACGTCGGCGTGCTCTCCGTCGACCTCGAGGGCATCGTTGAATCCTGGAACACCCGTATGGAGCAACTTTTCGGAGTGTCGCGTCAGGAAGCGGTTGGACGCCAGCTCAGCTCGCTGTTGCCGGAGGAATTGGCGCGTGAAATTGCCGCGCGCAGTGACCAGGAACAGATTACCGGCATCTATAAGCAAAGACTCCACCACCAGGGCAAATTGCTGACCTTGAACGTCTCTATTACTCCGCTGGTGAGCAAATCGAACGAGCGCATCGGCCGTCTGCTGCTCTTCGATGACGTGACCCAGCGTGAGCGCATGGAAGAGCAGATGTCGCAGACGGAGAAGCTGACCTCACTTGGGCTTCTCGCGGCCGGCGTCGCACATGAAGTGAATACGCCGCTAGCGGTTATTTCTAACTATATTCAGATGCTGGCGAAGCAGATGCCGGAAGGTGACCCGCGCCAGTCGATCATCGAAAAAATCGTCAAGCAGACCTTCCGCGCCAGCGAAATCGTCAACAATCTGCTCAATTTCTCGCGCACTGGGGCCGCAGAGGCCGCGGACATTGATGTAAACCGCGTTGTGGAAGAGACGTTGTCGCTTGTAGCCCACCCTCTCAAAGCCTCGCAGATTCAAGTGGTGAAGCAGCTCAGCGAACCGCTTCCGGCGGTTCGCGGTTCAGCCAACAAACTACAGCAGGTCTTTTTGAACCTTTTTTTGAATGCGCGTGATGCTATGCCCAGCGGGGGAATGCTCGAAGTTCGCACCGCCGCCCATAACGGCAGCGTCGAAATCGAGGTCGCGGATACGGGCGCAGGTATCCCCCGCGAGCACCTTCATCGCATCTTTGACCCGTTCTTCACCACCAAAGCCAGTGGACGCGGGACTGGCCTCGGTCTCTCGGTGAGTTACGGAATCATCAAGGAACATGCCGGAAAGATTGATGTGCGTTCGACGCCCGGCAAAGGCACCTCCTTCCATGTTGAATTTCCAGCGGTCATGAAAGCGGTCCATGTCTAAGGGTTCCATCCTGGTCGTTGACGACGAATCAGAAATCCGCGAGGGCCTCGAACTCCTGCTGAGAGGGGAAGGCTACGGCGTCGCCAGTGCGGAAACGGGCGAATCCGGCCTGGAGAAGCTGGAACAGCATCCTTACGATCTCCTCCTCCTGGACGTTAGCTTGCCGGACCGCAACGGTCTCGACATGCTCAAGGAGATTCACCGCCGCGACCCGCAGCTTTCCGTCGTCCTGATCACCGCCTACGGTTCAATCGAAATGGCCCGCGCCGCGTTCAAGAATGGTGCGATGGACTACATCACCAAGCCGTGGTCCAACGACGAATTGCTGGCACAGGTGGCGCAGGCCGTGGAATCGCGGCGTTTGCGCGATGAAAACGTCCAGCTCAAGCGCGCCCTGAAACAGCGCTTCAATTTCCCGAACATCGTCGGCAAGAGCGACAAAATGCAGGTGCTTCTAAACCTAGTCAGCCAGGTCGCGCCTTCGCGTTCCACGATTCTTATCAGCGGCGAAAGCGGCACCGGTAAGGAACTCATCGCCAAAGCGATTCACTCGGCTTCTACCCGCGCGGACAAGGCCTTTGTGCCCGTAAACACAGGATCGATTCCCGTCGATCTGCTGGAGTCTCAACTCTTCGGCCATGTGAAAGGCGCGTTCACCAGCGCCATCGCATCCAAGAAGGGCCTCTTCGAAGTCGCCGATCAAGGCACCATTTTCTTCGACGAAATCGCCACCATCAGTCCCGAAACGCAGGCCAAGCTTCTGCGCGTCATTCAGGAGCGCGAATTCATGCGGCTCGGCGGCACCGAGCAGCTCAAAGTCGATGTGCGCATCGTAGCCGCTTCCAACGTTGACCTGCTAACTCTAGTGCGCGAAGGCCGCTTCCGTGAGGATTTGTACCACCGCCTAAACGTCATTCACCTCCAGGTTCCGCCTCTGCGCGACCGCCGGGAAGACGTGCCGCTTTTGTTGGGACACTTCCTCGACCGCTATTGCCATGAAAACGCCCTCATGATGGATTACGACTGGCCCGGGAACGTGCGTGAGCTGGAAAACGTGGTGGAGCGCGCGGTCGTTCTCTCCACGCAGGAGCGCGTTGATGCGGACCTGCTCCCGGAGAGCATTCGCAGCAAGGAAATCGTTCGCGGCGTGCGGCTGCAGCTCTCTGAATTTTTGCCGCCGCTTCCCGGCGAACCCGGTTCGCGGGCTTCTGCGGATAATCCCCAGCCTTCATTGTTCCAGATCATGGACGAGATCGAACGCCGCATCATCATTGATATGCTGGAGCGCACCAGCTGGAACCAGACCGAAGCCGCCGAGCGTTTTCTAATTCCTCTTTCAACGCTCAACCAGAAAATCAAGCGTCTCGGTATTGATATCCGCCGCCGCGGTCGCGGCGATGATGCGTTGTCCGCGTCGATCGGGAAATAGCTGACTGCGGCTCGCCACGATTTCTCCTCCAGCATCCCATGCGAAAAAGCCTGTCCCATCGTCTACACTCACTAACACCGCTATGTCCGAGCCGATGTCGTCTTCGCCTCTTTCCGGCAATGCTTCATTTAGCAGCGAGTGGTGCGTTCTGCTCGAATGTGCTTCCCCTGGGCACGATCCTCAGCGGCTTACAAGCTTGCTCGGGTCCGTGGATTGGGATCGTTTGCTCGCCCTCGCACAGGAACATGGTTTGACCGGCCATCTGACGGCCTGCATGCGGGAGGTCGCAGAGGCTCTGGTCCCTCAGGAAATCAGGCAGGCCCTTATCGATCGCCAGCGCGCGCAGATTCTTTCTAGCTTGCGTCTGACGGTGGAGATGTTTCGCCTACTAGAACGTTTTGCTTCGGAAGGTATTGGGGCTCTAGTCGTAAAGGGAGCGGTTCTAGCGGTGCGCGCTTATGGCGACCCGGCGATGCGCCGCTACGGCGACCTGGACTTGCTTGTTCGCCAGCGGGACATTCGCCGGGCCACGGAGTTGATGAGCGCTGCGGGTTACCTGGCGGCAGTGCCGCTCGCCGCCATTGACGCCGGCAAAATCCCCGGCCAGTATCTTTTTTCCAAGCCGGATTCGAAACTCATCGTCGAGCTGCACAACGACCTCACGCTACGCTATTTTCCCCGTCGGCTCCCCATAGAGGAATTTTTCGCGCGGCAAATCCGCGTGCGCGTCGATGCCCACGACGCTCCCGCGCTTTCAGTGGAGGATGAACTTGTGCTGATCTGCATTCACGGGGCTAAACATTTTTGGGAGCGTTTGATGTGGGTTGCCGATGTCGCAGCGCTGGTCTCCCGGCAAGCGGGTATCGATTGGCAGCGCGTTGCCGATTCGGCGCGAGTCGTGGGAGCGGAACGCATACTTCACATCGGGCTGCTCCTTGCATCGGATTTGCTCAAGGCCCGGCTGCCGGACAAGGTTCGAGCGGCAGTGCAAGCGGATGCTGTAGCAACTCGTCTCGCAGAACAAACTCGCAAGTGGTTGTCCGCCCCCGGTTACTCGCCACCAGCCCTCTTCGAACGTGCCTTGTTTCGAATGCGCATGCGGGGCGGTCTGATTGCTGCTCCCGCCTATCTTCTCAGGCTCTCTTTCTCGCCGACTGAAGAAGACTGGAGAGATGGCCCTAAAGCGAACCGGCACTGGCTGTTCAGCGCCATACGTCGGCCCATCCGCTTGTTCCGCAAATATGGCCGCGGAGGCAAAACTTAGCTTTTTTATTTTGCAGAGCATCGAACGCGATGGAGCGATCTTGAACGAGCTGGAAACGATGTTTCAACATTGCATAACCTTCGACGCGGTCCGTGCGTTGCTGCCTTTGGAGTCAAGATGAGCGGTTTTGCAGGCGTTGTACACACCGACGGCGCCGTTCCCGAATCGGGCTTGCTCGAGCGCATGGCTGCGCTTCTGACCTTTCGTGGACCGGACGCCACCTGTATTTGGTCGCGGGCCGGAGCAGGATTTTGCTTCACACTTCTCAGAACTGGGCCGGCGCCGCAATCTTCTGAGCAACCATGCACGTTGGACGGACACATGTGGCTGCTCGGTGACGTGCGCCTCGACGGGCGTGAAGACCTGTTGCGCCAGCTCGAACAGAAAGATAAGTCAATCACAGCGGAAGTCACCGACGAAGAATTGATTCTTCGGGCTTGGCGGCGGTGGAGTACGGATGGGTTTACAAGACTCAACGGAGACCTTTCCTTTGCACTGTGGGACGGGGACCAGCATCGCCTCCTGTGTGTACGGGATTTGATAGGGGCGCGGCCGTTTTTTTACACTCAATCGGCGGACAGCTTCTACTTCAGCAATACGCTCGAAGTCCTCCTCCAGGTGCCGGGTGTCTCTTCAAATCTCGACCCGCATTTCATAGGCGATTTTCTCCTGCAAGAGCGGTGTGAAGACGGGGCGAGGACAGTGTATCGGGACATTCACAGGTTACCGGCGGGACATACCCTGATTTATTCAGACGGAGCACTGTCCGTTCATTCCCACGCGGATTTCTCCGTCGAAGAGCCGCTCTTGCTGAAGCGGCCAGAGGAATATGTAGAGCGATTCCAGGGACTTCTGGAGAATGCGATTCGCGACCGGTTGCCGCGTGGGCCGTGTGGCATTTTCATGAGTGGCGGACTCGATTCGACTAGCGTCGCAGCAGTGGCCTGCAAGATCTCGAAGCAAGACCGGGCAAGTGGTCCGCTGCGCGCTTTCACGATCGACTGCCGGCCGATGTTCAACGACGAAGAAGGGTCCTTGGCATCGCTTGTGGCGGAGAATCTCCGCATTGGCATTGAGATTCTTTCCGGGGCTTCTTGTCTCCCCTACGAAGGCTGGGAAGATTCGCTGCTGCGCACGCCTGAGCCATGTCACGATCCTTTTCTTCTTCTTAGTCAACAACAATACCGACAGGTGCAAAACCACGCGCGGGTCGTCCTTTCGGGATATGGCGGAGACGACATCCTGACAGGGCAAGCCTGGCCCTACCTGACGTACTTGTTCCGCCAGCGGGCTTTCGGGACCATCGCGCGGGCTCACGGAGGGTACATCCTTAAGCATGGGCGCATCCCGCCTCTCCAGGGAGGCTTTCGCACCCGGCTGCGGCAGTGGATCGGCCGTACGGACCCGTTCACGGAATTTCCGCCATGGCTTAAGCCAGACTTTGTTGAACAACACAATCTCGTCGGGCGATGGCGGGAGCTCCAGGAATCGCCAAAGACGATTCATCCGTTGCATCCAATTGCCTTTGCAAGTCTCTCAAACAAATTCTGGTCGAGCCTACTCGAAGGTGAGGACGCTGGCTGGACCGGCATGCCCGTCGAGCTTCGCACGCCCCTGCTTGATGCGCGCCTGCTGCGTTTCCTCTTGCGCGTGCCACCGGTGCCCTGGTGCATGGAAAAGGAGTTGCTCCGCGAGGCCATGCGCGGCATGCTCCCCGAAGAAGTCCGCGCGCGCCCGAAAACTCCACTCATCGGTGATTTCATCAAACATTTCATCGAGACCAAGAAATGGAGACCGGCGCCGCTTCCTGAGCCGACTGCAGAGCTTCGCGAGTTCGTGGATTGGGAGCGGCTCCGCACAACTTTGGAGACCGCCGCGGGTTCTTCTCTTTGGGTTGGCCTGTGCCCTGTCTCTCTTAGCTATTGGCTAAAAGCAAAAGCCGTTGTAAACGAGAAAAGGATTCGTTAGAGTTCCAAACGAGGACGATGAATGAAGAGAGCGTCAGAAGCACCTGTGAAAAAGCCCTATCAGGCGCCTAAACTTACTGTCTACGGCGACCTAACTCAGTTGACCATGACCATGGCGGGGATGATGGGGCAGTTCGACAATGTAAAACATACCATGCGTACATGATTCGTGCCTCCAAGAAGTGTTGCATTGTGAGAATCCTCGGAAAGTGACTTATCCCTATCGCGCGTACGGTCTGACCCTCGGTTGCGACACTCCCGTTTCTGCCCTTCGACAAGAATTTACCGACCTTCAACGTTATGACGTTGCACTGAGTCTCGGTCCAGAAACGGACTGGGTGCGAAAAGCCATGTGTCTGCCGTCCCGCTTGGAGCACCCAAAGCCCGGAGAAGTCGAGCGAGACAATTCGCCGTTCATGCTTACTTCTTACGGAGACGCGGAATTTTTTGAACTTGCCTATGGCGATGAAGCACGTTTCTTTGTGGATGGCGCAGCAGAGCGTGTTTGGGGAACTTGTTTTCCGCCTCTCACCAATGAGGATGCGGCGACCTATCTCCTGGGGCCAGTCATGGGATTTGTTCTGCGTCGTCGGAGTATCCTGGCACTCCACGCCAGCGCCGTATGTATCGGAGGACACGCAGTCGCTTTATGCGGCGAAAGCCAGTCTGGCAAGTCCACGACAGCGGCGGCCCTTGCACTGCGGGGAATTCCCGTCCTGTGTGAAGACATAACTCCACTCGTCGAAACGGATGGAAAATTTCAAGTTGAGCCTGGTTATCCTCGCGTTTGTCTATGGCCGGACGCCGTAGAGAAATTGCTTGGGGGGCGGGACAGTTTGCCACGGTTGACACCTAGTTGGGAGAAGTTCTTTCTGCCGCTGAATGGTGGGAATGCAAAATTCGAGGTGCAACCGCGAGTTTTAGGGGCGGTGTACCTCTTCGCTCCGCGCGTTGAAGAGGCCGATGCGCCTCGGATCGAAACAATGAGTTTTCGCGAGGCGCTTCTCAGTCTTGTCCAGAATACTTACATGAACTGGGTGCTGGACCGGAAACAACGCGCCGCAGAGTTCGACGCATTGGGTAGGCTCGTCACGCAGGTGCCCATAAGGCGGATCGTGCCGCATGTCGACCCACAACGTATCGGCGCCCTTTGTGAGTTAATCGTAGCGGGCGCGGAACGCCTATCCACCTCTTACGACTCCGCCGATGGGATTTCGGCGCGCTGAGATGTATTCACTCCGCGATTTCGGAGCGATGATCGCTGACACCGGGCGCTTCGGCGCATACGCCAAAGCGATTGCGGCTGCGGTGCGTCCGGGTGACACTGTCGCGGAAATCGGCTGCGGCCCCGGGGCGTTCTCCCTGCTCGCCTGCCGAGCGGGAGCGCGGCGCGTTTACGCCATCGAGTCGGACGACAGCATTCATTTCGCCCGGCAGCTCGCAGCCGCGAACGGCTTCACGGAGCGTATCGAGTTTTTCGAAAGTGACTCGCGCAAAACGGAATTGCCGGAGCGCGTGAACGTCATTGTTTCTGATATTCGGGGCGTATTGCCGTTGTATGATCATGTGATTCCGTCGTTGGAAGATGCCCGGCGAAGATTGCTCGCTTCGGGCGGAATCATGATTCCGCAGCGCGACACTTTGAAAGCGGCGGTGATTGAGGCCCATGAGTATTACTCTCGCCTGGCAGCCCCCTGGCAGAAATCGGTTCCCGGAGTAGATCTCTCGCCAGCGCTTTTGCCCCTCCTCAATCAGTCTTACAGCTCGGCTTTCAAGAACGATCAACTTCTGACGCATGCGCAGGACTGGGGCTTGCTCGACTACACCGTGGGAGCTCCGACACGAGTGGCTGCCGAACTGGATTTTCGCGTGGCGCGAGATGGAACGGCCCACGGCGTGTGCTTGTGGTTCGAGACAAAACTCTTCGAGGAAATCGGCTATTCCTCCGGGCCAGAGTCCGCCGGAACCGTATATGGCCAATTGTTTCTCCCCTGGCTTGAGCCCGTGGTGGTTGAGAAGGGTCGTAGGATTCAGATAGAGCTTCACGCCGATCTCGTTGGCCAGGATTACATTTGGCGATGGGAAACACGGATCTTGGTTGGGGCTAATGGTGCGGAGCTTCACTTTAAGCAAACGACATTTGAGGGCGCAAATTTCTCGCCACGTGCGCTGCGGTGCCAGGCGGCAGACTATGCTCCACTGCTCTCCGAGGCCGGGCAGGCGGACCTATGGATGGTACAAAGGATGGATGGAATCGCCTCCTTGCAGATAGTTGCACAATCCGCCGCAGAGAAATTTCCACACCTGTTTTCTTCTTGGCGTGAAGCATTCCAGCGTGCGGTGGACCTGTCCAGACAATTTTCCTGCTAGCTTGTGTGCGGGCAGCGCATCGGTCAATATGTTCGCTATCTTGCCGAACTTGCTTTTCCGGCGAGCTCTCCCTGCGCAATCGACATTTATCTTGCAACTCCGAAATGCTCTAGGCACAGTACCGAACAATGATTCTACGTCTCTCCAGCAATGCGCAGCGAGCGGTGCTTGTTGCCGCTTCTCTTGCCATGGCATTGATCCTCTCTCACTTCAGCATCCGAAATGCGCTCGCGGCCCATTACGCTGATTTGCAAACGGCCGAAGGCTATGTACGAGCGGTGCACCTGGAACCCACCGACCCACAAAACTGGTATCTCCTTGGCCGCTATTGGCAGTACAACCTCGAGGATCCCGACGCCGCGCGCGCCATTCACTCCTACCTTACGGCCCTGTCGTTGAATCCGGCATCGTCGGAAACCTGGCTGGATCTTGCCACCGTTTACGAATTGGAGGGCAATCTCGCTGCGGCGCGCGACGCTTTTCTCCGCGCCAAAAAGGCCTATCCTCTTTCTGCGGAGGTCTCTTGGCGATACGGCAATTTTCTTTTGCGACAGGGAGAGCTTGAGCCGGCCGCAACTGAAATGCGCCGGGCCGTTTTAGCTGACCCGAAGCGCGCGGCGGAAGCTTTTTCTCGAGCCCTGCGTGCGGGTTCCAGCGTCGAAGCTGCACTTGATCGCGTCTTGCCGCCTGTTAGCGAAGCTTACCTCGATGTGATACGCGACCAGACGACGGACCGTCACACCGACAATGCTCTCAAAGTGTGGGACCAGCTCGCTTCTCTGCGTCCGAGCATTTCCCTGACCGATTCCTTTCCTATTGTCGGGGCATTGATGGCGGGAAAACGCATCGCCGAGGCCAGCCGGGTCTGGGATCAAGCAGTCCTATTCGCGGGCCTTGCCGATCTGCAAGGTCCGCCAGGCTCGGTTTTGTGGGACGGCGGATTCGAATCAAATGTCAAGGATGGCGGTTTCTCCTGGCTCATTTTAGGCGGGCTCCGGAATGTTCAAGTCGGCTTCGATACCCAGGAGAAGCACTCCGGCAATCGTTCCCTGAGACTCATCTTTGACGCGAAGTCCAGCGATTACTTCCTTGGAATTTGCCACTACGTTCCCATTAAGCCCTCGACCGCTTATCTTTTCTCCGCATGGGTTAAGACCAGAGCGCTGACTACGGATCAGGGCATCCGCTTCCAGCTACATTCGCTAGACTCGCAGTACGCAGCCACCGCCAACACGTCGGATGTTCACGGGACTTCCCCCTGGACGCGCACTACCATGTCTTGGACCTCGGCGAATGATGTTCATGAAGTGCAAGTCTGTCTGGCCCGCTTTCCGAGCGAAGAAGCCGGGAGCAAAATTCAGGGAACGGTTTGGGTGGACGACGTTGCATTGGTTCCACAATCCGCGGAGCATCCCCAACCATGAGGTTGCTGCGCTTCGGCATTTGCGCCCTGGTAGTGTTTGCCGTTGCCGCGCACGGGGGTGTCGAAGATTGGGCACGGGCTGTTTTTGAGACCGGAGCAGGTTTGCTCCTCGGATGGAACTCCTGCTTCTTGTCTCCGACCTGATCCTCCTCTTTCTCGCCGTGCAAGCTTTCCGCACACTTCAGGACTGGCGCGGTTTCGTTTGGTTTGGGATGATTTTTGGTTTCTTGATGAGTATCTTCGGCATTCTCCAGCACCTAACCTTCAACGGGAAGCTTTACTGGTTTCGCGAGATGCATTATGGAGGAATTCCGTTTGGGCCCTACGCGAACCGCAATCACTTCGCCGGATTTGCGGAATTAGTTCTGCCGCTCTCGCTCGTTCCTCTCGTCCTGGGCAGGGTGCGGCGAGAACGCTGGCCGGTCGTCGGTCTCTTCGCCGTTGTTCCCATCGCCGCGCTTTTCCTCTCCGCTTCCCGGGGAGGCATCGTGAGCTTTGGCGCCGAGTTGGCCGTATTGGGGCTAGCGATGATTCTGCGGCGCACGATCGGGAAGCAATTGTTGGCCAGCGCCGTTGTCCTGGTTCTCGCAGTACTTATGGTTTCCTGGCTCGGCGTTGGACAGCTCCTGCAGCGTTTTTCTTCGTTCCAGTCGCTCGAAGTCACCGCGGGAAAGCGGGCCTCCATGCGCCGGGACACCTGGCAAATCTTCCTCCATAATCCCGTCGCCGGAACAGGGCTCGGCACGCTGCAAATCGTTTATCCGCTCTATGAATCACTTTACGACGGGAAAATCGTCAATCACACGCACAACGACTACCTCGAAGCGCTCGCCGAAACCGGCATTCTAGGAGGACTCTGTTGCGCTTGGTTCCTGGGTGTATTGTTCATTGAATCGTTAAGACGATTGCGCCAGCTCAACAACTCCTTTGCCGGAACTCTGCAGCTTGCCGGGCTGGTGGGTTGCGCCGGCTTCCTCGTGCACAGCTTGGTCGATTTCAATCTGCACATCCCCTCAAACGCATTCCTGTTTTTTCTTATGGCTCACCTGGCTACCTCCCAGACCCAACCTATCGCTCCGCCGTCCACGGCCTACCGGTCGCGCCGTCAGAATTTTCTAAATCACTGATTGACATCGGCATTCTCACTGTATAATCACGCCTGGGGGTCATCTATTCTCATGCAGCCAGCCAGACTGGGTGCGCTGGTGTGGTGTCACGTCCCGACAGTCCTGCTCGCGTTACTGGTCCTGGCCCCGGCCAGCAGCGCTCAGCAAGCCGTTCTCGAAACGCCACAGCAGGTTAACGATCGCATACGCGCGATGTCTGCCTCCGCTCGCGCGGTACCGCATGACTATGTCATCGGCAATGGCGACCTGCTGGACATCGAAGTATTCGACGTAAAGGAACTCAGTCGGGAAGTGCGCGTCAGCCAGACTGGATCTATCGGCATCCCCCTCGTGCCGGTGCGCCTGCATGTAGCGGGTTTGACGGAAGTCCAAGCCGAGCAAAAGATCTCCGAAGTCCTGGAAGCCAACGGCCTGGTCTCTCACGCCGAAGTGAGCCTCACCGTTAAAGAGAGAAAAAGTAAGCCCATCACCGTCGTTGGGGCCGTCGCACATCCCACGGTCTACCAGGCCGAACGGCCCGTCAGTCTTCTGGAAGTCTTGGCCGAGGCCGGTGGTCTTGCCAACGACGCCGGCGACACGGTGATTGTAAATCGGCCAGCCCAGGAAGTGCCGTCCGATCCAACCGAGCCTCCGGCAATCGGTCCCGAAGATCCCGCTCCCGCGGCTGTTTCCACCGGATCCACTCATACCCGCCCGGCGCAGGCCCCCCCTTCTTCCCCGGTCTCGGCTTCCAATGCCTCCGCAAATTCGCCCGCGCCCATTGATCCGCCTCCCTTGAACAACATCATCACCATTAATCTGAACGAACTGATGGAAAGCGGTGACGCTACGAACAACATCATTCTCCAGGCCGGCGATATCGTTACCGTTCCGCACTCGGGAATTGTCTATGTCCTCGGAGGGGTGTCGCGGCCCGGCGGTTTCGTCCTGGCGAATGACCGTGGGCAGATGACTACCTTGAAAGTGTTGGCCCTCGCCGGAGGTTTGAGCACCACGGCGAAAAGCGATCATGCGGTGATCGTTAGGAAGGACTCCCAGGGACAGCAGCATGAAGTTGCCGTTGATCTCAAGAAAGTGATGAAACGCCAGTCGGAGGACGTCCAGCTTCAGCCCAGCGACATTTTGTATGTACCGAACAGCCCTGGCAAACAGGCCATGCTCAGGGCTCTGGAATTCGGAATTGCTTTGGGCTCGGGAGTCGCTCTTTACCGCGTGGCCTATCACTAAAAAATGGCTGACGAAAATAAACTCGTGCCCCGTGAAAATGGTTCCAATGGCGCCGTCGAGCTGGTTCCCATGCCGGCTCGCTTTCCTTCCTTTGAACTCTCCCCCCGGGAACCCCACCTGTACGACTACCTGCTGATTTTACGCAAGCACCAGTGGCTGATTCTCTCCTTCATGCTGGCGGTCGTCACCATTGTGGCCATCGCCACCTTCCGCATGCAGCCTGTCTATGTGGCCACGACCCGCGTCGAGATTGACCGGGAGAATGCTAACATCCTCCCCTTCCCGGGCTCGGATTCCTACGACTACATGATGGATCTCGAGAATTACATTGAGACGCAATCCAAAATCCTCACCAGCGAAACGCTGGCCCTTCAAACCATTCGCAACAACGCTCTTTCGTCGCGCCCGGAATTTGCTTCGCCCAATGGCCCGTCGGAAGCAGTTGCCAGTGGTAGTCTAGCCAACCAGAAACGTCCGCCCGAACTTGCCGAGTTTTTGGGAAGTCTCAGCGTTAAACGTGTTCCCAATAGTCGCCTGATGGATGTCAGTTTTGAATCCACCGATCCCCAGCTCGCGGCGCGCATCGTCAACGCCCATATCGCTACCTACATTGAGCAGAATTTCCGCAGCAAGTACGAGGCTACTACCCAGGCTTCTACCTGGCTTGCCGACCAGCTCGGTGAGTTGAAGATCAGGGTGCAGCGGTCCGAAGATTCGCGCATCGCCTACGAACGCCAAAATCAGATTTGGACGCTCGACGACAAGCAGAACATCACTACCCAGCGTCTCTCCGACGTCAACAAACAGTTGACCGACGCGCAGAGCGAACGCATGAAAAAGGAATCCCTCTATCAGTTCGCCAAAGCTGGCAATCTCGATGCAGTGCCGGAGGTTCAGAACAACTCTGCTCTCGGCGATTTGTTCAAGAAGCGCAGCGACACCGCCTCACAATACGCCGACGCTTTGGCTCAATACGGCCCCAATTTCCCAAAGGTACAGCGCCTCCAGTCCCAGCTCAAAGAATTTGATCAAACCATCGAAAAAGAAAAGCAGAAAATCCTGGATGTCCTTGAGAGTGATTACCACGAAGCCCAGCAGCGCGAAGCGCTCCTGACTCAGGCGCTCGACCAGCAGAAGGCGGAAACCAACCAGATGGCGGGAAAGCTTGTGGAATATAACATCCTCAAGCGCGAAGCCGAGGCCAACAAGACTCTCTACGAAGGTTTGATGACCAAGCTGAAGGAGACCGCCATTTCCCAGGGCTTGCGTTCTTCCAACATCCGCATCGTGGATCCCGCCATGATTCCTTCCGCGCCCGCGCGTCCCGCCAAGACCCGTAACGTTGCACTAGCTTTTCTGGTCGGTTTGGTGGGTGGCATCGGTTTGGCTCTGATGCGCGAGTATCTCGACAATACCGTGAAGACCCCCGACGACGTCGAAACTCTTTCGCGGCTGCCATCCCTCGCGGTTGTTCCTGAGTTCGCCGGTTCCAACGGAAGCGGCAAACGCCATGGCCTCTTGCAAGGCTTCTCTTCCAACGGCCATGACAAGCGCATTGAGCTGGTCGCCCAGCACCTGCCCAAGTCACAGATGGCGGAAGCCTTCCGTGCCTTGCGAACTTCCATTTTGCTTTCGCAAGCCGATCATCCGCCGCAGGTCATCTTGGTCACCAGCGCTCTCCCGCGCGAAGGGAAGACCACTGCCGCCGCGAATCTTGCCGTTACGCTTGCGCAGCTCGGCGATAAAACTGCTCTTCTCGATGCCGACCTTCGCAAACCCGGCGTCGGCCGCCTTCTCAATTTAGCAGGCGGCAAATATGCAGGTCTGAGCTCCTATCTTGCCGGCGTTTCAAGTCTCGACTTGGTATCCGTCCCGCACCCCGCGATTCCCAATCTCGTCGCCATCCCTACAGGACCACTTCCTCCCAATCCTGCGGACTTGCTTTCTTCCCAAAGGCTAGTTGAGGCCATCGCCGAGCTGCGCACGAAATTCAAATTCATCGTCATTGATTCGCCTCCCATCATGGCCGCAACGGATGCCGTCATTCTTTCAGTCCAAGCTGACGGCGTGCTCCTCGTCGTTCGCAGCGGCGAAACACCCAAGGAAGCTTTCACGCGCACCCGTGACTTGCTTAACAGCGTGAAATGCCGCATCCTTGGCGTCGTTCTCAACGCCGTGGATTCCGGCGCTCCAGACTACTACTACTCTTATCGCTACTATCCGTATTCCTATGGCTATGGTCCGCAGGAAGCCGCTGAAGCCCCACATGAATATGAAAATGATTCCGAAGCCACCGCACGCCGCGTTTCTCGCGACCGCGACGACGATGACTCCCAGGCCCTTTAAGGAGGCTCTTTGCGCTATCTGATTACCGGCGGCGCCGGTTTCATCGGCTCACACTTCGCGGAGCGCCTGCTCGACCGCGGCGACCGCGTCGTTTTGCTCGACAACCTCTCTACCGGCAGCGTCGATAACATCCGCCATCTCAAGTCTTCTCGCAACATGCAATATCACCTCGATAGCATCGAGAATCGCCAGTTGCTCGCCGAACTCGTCGACGATGCCGACGTCATCGTCCATCTCGCCGCTGCCGTTGGCGTAAAACTCATCGTCGAAAGCCCCGTCAAGACCATCGAGACCAACGTCAATGGCACTCAATTGATTCTCGAGGCCGCCTGCAAAAAAAGGAAACTCGTTCTCACTGCTTCCACGTCGGAGGTCTACGGCAAGAACACCAACGTTCCCTTCCGCGAAGACGCCGACCTCGTTCTTGGCCCCACCACAAAAGGCCGCTGGAGTTACGCCGCGTCCAAGGCGCTCGATGAATTTCTTGCGCTCTCCTACTGGAAAGAAAAAAAGCTCCCCGTCATCGTTGCTCGCTTGTTCAATACCGTTGGTCCCAGGCAAACCGGCCGCTACGGAATGGTGCTCCCCAATTTCGTCAAGTCTGCCCTGGACAACACCACTATCAGCATCTTCGGCAGCGGTAAGCAGTCTCGCTGCTTCTGTGATGTGCGCGACACAGTCGAAGGGCTCATCCGCCTCATGGATTTGGACCGTGCCGTCGGCGAAGTCGTCAACATCGGCAACACCGAGGAAATCACCATCGAAGATCTCGCTCAACGAGTGAAAGAGCGCACCGGCAGCTCTTCTCCGATTGAATACGTGCCTTACGACCGGGCCTATGAACCTGGCTTCGAGGACATGATGCGTCGCGTCCCCTCCGTGGATAAACTCCATGCCCTCACCGGCTTCCGTCCCCGCATTCCGCTGAATGAGATTATCGACCGTGTCGCCGCCTTTTTTCAGCAAAAGACCGAAGCCCCGGACATTCACAGAGTCGCCGCCACCAGCGCCGACTAAATTTCGCCTTTGCGCAGGCTGTGCCTTTTCTGCAGAAGTGTTTTCGCCATTTCTTTGCTATAAGTCCCCTCCGGAATCCACGAATCTTTTCGTACTTTCATCAAACTTTTGCCATAATTCTTCGTCTTTACCTCTAGCTATCGGGAGGTGTCCCTATGACTGAAGCCGCTAATAATGCCAACCGCCGTCTCACCATCCGCGGCTGGCTCGACACTGTCCTTCGCGACCTCAAGTACACCTTCCGCATGCTCGCCCGCACTCCCGGCTTCACAGCCGTAGCCGTCCTCACGCTGGCCCTCGGCATCGGCGCAAACACCGCGATCTTTACCCTTCTCGATCAAGTCCTGTTGCGCCTCCTCCCCGTCAAGGATCCCCAGCAACTCGTACTTCTCACCATGAAGGGCCGCCACTATGGCAGCAACTGGGGCGGCAACGCTATCTCCCATCCCATGTTCCGTGATTTCCGCGCGCACAACGAAGTCTTCTCCGATATGTTCTGCCGCTTCGCCAACTCCGCCAGTCTTTCCTTCGGCCAGCAGGCCGAGCGCGTTTCTGTAGAACTCGTTTCCGGTACTTACTTCTCCACTCTCGGCGTTGTCCCCGCCATGGGCCGCATTCTCACGCCCGAGGACGACGTCGTTCCCAGCGGCCATCCCTATGTCGTTCTCAATTACAATTTTTGGAAAACACGTTTCGCCGGCGATCCCCAAATCATTGGCAAAACACTGAACATCAACAATTACAAGATGACCGTAGTAGGTGTCTCCCAGCAAGGTTTTGACGGCGTCGAACTCGGCTTCTCCCCGAAAATCTTCATTCCCGTCATGATGATGGCGCAGATAAACATCGGTAATCCGGAAGACATGCTCCTGGCGCGCCGCAACCGCTGGGTCAACGCCTTCGGCCGCCTCAAACCCGGCATCTCCCAAGAGCAAGCCAAGGCGGGCCTTCAGCCTGTCATGCACTCCATGCTTGAAATGGAAGTGCAGCAGAAGGAGTTCGCCCGCGCCTCAAAATTCGATCGCGACGAATTTCTGAAATGTTGGATCGACGTACTACCCGGCTCCCAGGGCCGCTCCTACACGCGCCGCCAGCTTTCAACTCCGCTCTGGGTCTTGATGGCCACCACCGGCGCCGTTTTGCTCATCGCTTGCGCCAACCTTGCCAATCTCATGCTCGTGCGCGGTTCGGGCCGCGTCAAGGAAATCGCTGTCCGCCTCGCCATGGGCGCCACGCGTCTGCGCGTCATCGGCCAACTTTTGATCGAGAGCCCTTTCTTTATCTGCCCTGGGGGGTCTCACCGGTCTCGCCGTCGCTTTTTGGGCCGACCGCGCCCTCATGAAAATCTATCTGCCCTCCGATTCCGGAGGAATGAATATTTCCAGCGCGCCCGATCTTCGCATTCTCCTTTTCAATCTCGCCGTGACCGTCCTCACCGGCGTCATCTTCGGCCTCGTGCCCGCTCTTCAGACCACCAAGCCCAACCTTTCCGGAACTTTGAAGGATCAAGCCGGCGCCGTCGTGGGCGGCGGAGGCCAGCACCGCCTGCGAAAGGGCCTCGTTGTCGCCCAGGTGACTCTCTCTCTCTTGCTTCTGGTTGGCGCCGGTCTCTTCGTCCGCAGTCTCGCCAACCTCCGCAATCTCGGCCCCGGTTTTTCCCCTGAAAGGCTCGTAGGTTTCCAGATCGATCCTTCTCTCAACGGCTACACTCCCGAGCGCCTGAAAGTTTTCTATCCCCAGCTCGCGGACGCTCTTGCTTCCGTTCCCGGAGTTCGCTCTGTCGGCCTCGCCTCCATGCGCATTCTCGAAGACAACGAATGGGATAGCAGCATGACCGTCGAAGGCTACACTCCCCCCAAACCTGAGGAAAATCCCGAACCCTTCATGAACTCCATTAGCCCGAACTATTTCGCCACTCTCGGCGTGCCCATCGTTGCCGGGCGCGACTTCACCATCGACGATAACCACATCATCAAACACGGTCCCGAGATCTGGAACTGGGTCCCCACCACCATCATGATCAACGAAAAGTTTGCCAAGAAGTTTTTCCCCGGGCGCAATCCCATCGGCCTTCATGTCGGTTTCGGCACCGATCCCGGTACCCCCACCGATATGGAAGTCATCGGCGTCGTCAAGGATTTCAAATACACGAATCTTCGCGACGAAATTCCCGAGCAGGCCTATGTTCCGTATCTTGGCGACCGCTTCCTCACCAATATGACCATCTACGTCCGCACCAGCGCCGACCCCAATCAACTGATGACTGCGGTGCGATCGAAGGTTCGCGACGCGGATTCCAACGTTCCTGTCTACGACATGCGCACCACTGAAGTGCAGATCGACAACTCCCTCTCCACCGAGCGCATGATCGCCAGCCTTTCCGCCGTTTTCGGCTTCCTCGCCACTCTCCTCGCCGTTATCGGCCTCTACGGTGTCATGGCCTACACCGTCGCCCAGCGCACTCGCGAAGTCGGCATTCGCATCGCCCTCGGCGCTGCCCGCGGCAACGTCATCTGGCTGGTCATGCGCGAAGTCCTCTTGCTAGTGGCCATTGGCGTAGTCGCTGGCGTCACCGCCTCTCTCGCCCTAACACGCGTAGTCCAAAGCCAGCTCTTCGGCCTCACCCCGCACGATCCGTTAACGCTGGGCCTCGCCACCGCCTCTCTCGCCCTCGTCGCCTGCACCGCGGGCTACGTCCCCGCCCTCCGCGCCAGTCGCCTCGACCCCATGGCCGCCCTGCGCTATGAATAAATCCCGGCTCCTCCACAACCGCAATGCAGAACAAGCGCAGCCGTCAGCGGTCCGAGTAGATTTATTCCGGCTTTCTCACGACAAAGAAACACGTTTTCTTCTCCAGACTCCATGAATTCATTTTCGAAACAAATGTGGGACGTACCATCGGGCATAAGTTGCCAATCCCAACAGAAGCACGACCCACCAGAACACCAGTACTGTTCGCATCCACTGCTTGTACTCGGTGATGCGGAATTTCTTCGGCAAAACGTTCGTGCCGGCAGCCACCAGAATGTACAATCCCGCGATTTCGGTTATCGTTCCGAGCGCCGCGTGTGCCGTCGCCAGAGCGTAGTAAGCCTTGCCAAGTTTGGCCGGTATCCTCGGAATGACCTGAATTCGCAGAGAAGGAATCATCACCAGCACGATCACGGCAAGGTTGAGGAGAACGATCACCGACTGGCACCAGGCATGCTGCCGGAAGCGCCGCCGACGCGCGAGAAAAGCGCCGATGAGCAGCCCCGCTCCCATGGCGATCTCAAGGAGAAGAGTCAGATTGGCGTAAGGAGGAGCCACGGTTCCTAGGAAGCCTCCTTTCACAACATTGTCTCCGGGCCGGCTCTAGCTGTCGGCATTCTGATGCCGGGCTGAAATCCTGAGCTGTACCGCTAGCACCGTCGTTTAGCGATTCAGCGGAGACTAACGTTCCCGCCTCCTGATGCTTTTGAGGAAGCCCCGCGGACCACGTCTCACCGTAGCAACACCACCGGCTGGAAGTTTGATCCGCGGGGCCTATTTAGGAGGGACGACTCATTACCCGCCGTACGAGTCTCCCCCGGAAGCAGGGTCGGCACCGATCACCGGACAACCGTTGAATTCCTTCCAGGATTCCCTGCCCTTCAGAAGCCCGTTCGCATTCTTCAGCTTCAAGAAGTACACACGCTGAATTTGGCCGCTGCTCGCATTCTTGCCGGGCCCTTGGACGCAAACGTAAATTCCAGACAATTTTTGTTCGAGGATCCTGATATTGATTTGCGAACCTCCCGGTGCAGCCTCCACGAGACCTTCCTTGTCGTCCAGTTGGCGTGTCACGTAGCTGTAATCACCGAATGTCTTCTTATTCTTTTCCGGCTTGGGCCGAATTGTGGGGGGAAGCGTCGTGACATCCAGCTTCTCGACCACAAACTCCGCCACGTTTTCTTTGGGATAAGATACATTATTGCCTGCTAGAGCCACTGGCACACAGGCCAGAGCCATCACTCCACAAATCAGTTTCATCGCTTTTCTCCTTTGTCTTTTGTTTGTCTCTGCCCGCTTTATGCAGGCAGTGAAAAAATTCAAGTGCTAAAGCTGGCTCCGAAGTTTTCAAGTCGGCTTTTCCGAGTGCTTTACGCCATTTCAACTCCCCTTCTCGGCTCTACTCCGCTCGTCTAGCCTGGCCCGTTTACGCCACTGAGAAATCCGCCAAGGTGCCCTGTCAACCCCACAAGCAGCACCGCGACCGCTTCGATTGGTAGCCGGTATTTTGGTAAGGATTCGTCTGGATGGCGCCGTATTCGCAGGTGGATCCAGAACACAAACCAGATCAGCGCGCTCGATAGGCAACCTAGAACCAGGTGCATTAGCAAAATCCCTTTTAGTTTTTGCCCCTCAAGCGCCCACTGCCACGCGGCAAGCCCGGTCGCCACAACTGGCACAGTAGAGACTGCCGCTAGCAGAAGATTGAAATACGCCGCCGCGGCCAGCGTCCGGCTCTTCGCCCACTGCGCGAAATAGTCGAACGCCACGGCTGCCGTAAACAGCGCAATCGGGAAGTGAATCAGCACCACGTGCTGCGCGTGCTTGGCCAGAAGCACAGTTCTCGCGTCGAAGGGATTTACGCTCATCGTCCCCTCACTGCACCACAACCTTGCCGGTCATTTTCGTGTGAATCGAGCAAAAGTACGGATAACTTCCTGCCTTGCTGAAGGTGAAAGAAAACTTTTCGTCGGTATCCAGAACTTTGGATTTGAACAACTTGTCTGTACTCACCACTGTGTGCGGAATGTCGTCACGATTGGTCCACGTAATGGTGGTTCCCACTGGCACCGTTAGCTCCGATGGTCCGAAACTGAAGTTGTCAATCTTCACTTCCGCCGTTTCCGGCTTCTGCTGGGCTCTGGCGGTGAAAGTTCCCGTTCCGCCGCCCAGCCCCGCGATTCCGAACCCTAACGTCGCCAACAAAACTGCAGTAGACACACTTCTCCTCATGATTTTTCTTCCTTTCTTTTTTGTACTGCTCGTTCGAACCGCTTGTTTGGACTTAACTAGCTCTTACGCGAGCGAAGAATCCACGACCGCCAGAGCGTGTTGTCCTTGTACGTAGTTCACATCCGTAATGCCAAGGACGCTTTTCAACTGCTCCGCCGGCACCTTCATCGGACCTGGAGAATCCGCCTTGCCCGGAGCCGGTTGCGGAAATGCCGTGGAGGCCGCCGTATGAAACGTCACATTTCCTTCGACTTTTTGCATCGTCTGGTGAATGTGCCCATTCAGCACTGTCACCGAGCCGAACTTCTTCAGGTACGCCAACGCCTGCCCGCTGTCTTCCGTGCCCCAGCCCCATTGCGGATACACGGACCACAATGGAATGTGCGCGAACACCACGATCGGCGTGCTGTGCTTCAGATGCTTGACGTCATCTTCCATCCATTCGAGTTGCTCGTGGCCCAGCGTGCCGAGTCCTCCAGCTTTCAAATTCATCACGTTCACCAGCCCGATGAAGTGCACGCCTTTCTTGTCAAAGCTGTACCACCCCGCTCCTTTGGCGCCTTTTCCGTAGCGTTCCAGGTACTGCTTGCCGTCATCGTTGAGCAGGTCGTGTTCGCCGGGCACGAAGAATACGTCCTTCGCACTCGCGCTCTTCAAGATTTGGTCCACGGTGTCGAACTCCTCGGGTTTCGAGAGGTGGCTTATGTCGCCCGTATGCAACATGAACTCGGGCGGCATAGCCAAACCATTGATTTTGTCTACGGCCGCCTTCAGTGTCCCTACCACATCTGGATTCGCCGCCTTGTTAAATCCCATGTGACTGTCGCTGATTTGGACGAAGCTCAGCTCCCCCGCCGCCGTGGGTCCCAACCCCGACATTCTGCTTAGGCTGTACGACTTCAGGACGCCGCCCTGCATGACGCAGAGCGCTCCGGTTCCCGCCCACGCCATACACTTCAAGAATCCCCGTCGGTCGATCCCGTCGTGGTTGTGATCGTTCAAAAGCTCATCTCTTTTCTTATCGGACATCTTTTTCTCCTCCTCTGCTGCCTCTTTCTTCATTCGCCCTCTGCGCGCCCTTGACTGACGGCGCGGAGCGGGTGCGAGCTTCACTATGGTTCCCTCTTGAAATCGGTGCAATGGACGCCCAGTTCCTTTACGCTGGAATGAGGGTCCCCTTGTAACTATCGATCAATAAAAGGCTTACAGGAGAGTGTTCCGCCCTGTGCTCCAGTAAACTCTCTCCAGTGGTAAACTCCCTTTCGACTGAGGTTCACTTTTGCATGCAGGAAGACCATCAGTTTCGCGGGCGGCTCCGTTTTGGGGTTTTCGAACTGGACCTTCGTGCTGGCGAATTACGCAAGCACGGCCTGCGAGTTCGCCTCCAGGAACAGCCCTTCCAAGTCCTGGCGACGCTGCTTGAACACCCCGGCGAGGTCGTAACTCGCGAGGAACTTCAGAAAAAACTCTGGCCCGCAGACACTTTTGTGGATTTCGACCACGGGCTCAACAAAGCGATTAACAAAATCCGGGAGGCCCTCGGCGACTCCGCCGATAGTCCGCGCTTTGTGGAGACCGTGGCCCGTCGCGGCTACCGTTTTCTCGCGGAGGTCAAAGTTGCCGATGCAGCTCCTCGCAGCACGGAGCTCGCAACTGAGCCTCATACCACGGCGGAAGCTCGCGGCCGCCCAGACGTTGCCGGCAGACTCGCGATGCCCAAACATTTTCTGCCGTCACTTGCGTGGAAGATATCAGCGCTCGTGCTGCTCCTACTCATGGCCTCTCTTGCCGCCTGGAAAGTGCGCTCCTGGAACCGCCCATCCCCTGTCATTCGCTCCTTGGCTGTCCTCCCGTTCGAAAGCCTCTCGAGCGACCCGTCTCAGGATTATTTCGCTGATGGCATGACCGACGAGTTGATTTCGGATCTCGGTCAGATCAGCGCGTTGCGGGTGATCTCGCGTACCTCAGTGATGGGCTATAAACGCGCGCGCAAGCCGCTCCCGCAGATCGCCCGCGAACTGAACGTCGACGCCGTGGTGGAAGGCACTGTGCTCCGTTCCGGCGACCAAGTCCGCATCACGGCGCAGTTGATCGAAGCCTCCGCGGACAAGCACCTATGGTCCCGGAGTTATGAGGGTGCATTGCAGGATGCCTTGGCGCTCCAGAACAACGTGGCCAGGGCCATCGCAGATCAGATTCGTATCAATTTGAATCCAAAGGAACAGGCTGCGCTGAAAAACGTAAAGGTCGTTAATCCGGAAGCTTACGTATCGTATCTCAAGGGCCGCTACTTCTGGAATAAGCGAACGGCGGATAGTTTGAAGGTTGCCCTGGCTTATTTCAATCAGGCCATCGAAGAGGACCCGAAATACGCCCAGGCTTATTCCGGCTTAGCCGACACTTATGCTTTGTTGGGAGATTGGCAGTATGCAGTGATGACACCCAAGGAGGCGCTCCCAAAGGCGAAGGCCGCAGCGATCAAAGCGCTGGACTTGGACAGCGCGCTCGGCGAAGCCCACAACTCGCTCGCATTCTGTTTGGATGGCTTCGATTGGGATTTTGACTCTGCCGGGAAGGAATTCCAGCGCGCCATTGAACTGAACCCAGGCTACGCTACCGCTCACCATTGGTATGCTTGGCATTTAAGTCTTTTGGGTCGCTATGACGAAGCTATCGCGGAAATGAGAAAAGCGGAAAACCTCGATCCCCTATCTCTCGTCATTAACGCCGATCTGGCGGAGCTTCTTGTCCTTGCACACTCCTATGACGAGTCGATACTACAGAGCCGCAAGACGATCGAAATGGATCCGAACTTTGGTCTGGCACATAATCATCTTGCCCAGGCATACCTCCAAAAACACATGAACGATGAGGCCGTCGCGGAACTGCAAAAAGCGGCCCAGCTTTCCGGAGGTAGCCCGACGTGCATAGCGAATCTTGCTCGCGCCTACGTTGCATCCGGCAAGAGGAGCGAAGCGGAAAAGCTACTGAGCAATCTCAAGAAGCGCTCAAGCCCTGGCCATACCCTTGCCTCGGAGATCGCCGTGATCTATGTAGCTCTGGGGGATACGGATCAAGCGATTGCGTGGCTTAAAAAAGGCTACGAAGAGCGATTTAACCCAGGTGTCCTGTTGCGGCCAGGCTTCGATCCTCTCCGCTCGGACCCGCGCTTTCAGGACCTTGTACGCCGAATCGGACTCCCGCTTTGAAAAGACTTCCGTTCCCATCGAGAGTTCACTTCTGCGACATACAGCTATTCAGGAACTCCTTAGTCTAGTCCGCAAAAAAAAACAAAGGACCGCAATGCCAACTTCTTGGCTTCGGGACTAGGGACTCGACCCGCCTTATTTACTGTTGTGCGACAGTACTCGGGAAAGTGTCGTCCAGCAGCCCAAATTTTAGGTACGTTAGATAGATGGCACGTGATCGCCGCCCAGCATCTTTCGACAAGAGTTCGGGTTTGCGAACCCTCAAGCGATCGAGACATTTTTGAGGAGTCAACATGTCTGCTCGGGAACGCTTTCACGGAATCATTCTCGTGGCCGATGATAATGAGGCTAATCGCGAGCTGCTCGCTAGCTTGCTAGGCCAAGAGGGCTATCAAGTCATTTCCGTACCGGACGGCCGCCAGGCGCTAGCGCGGCTGAGCAGCGATTCGGTCGACGTCGCTCTGCTGGACGTCGTGATGCCGGGCAAGAGTGGATTTGAGGTTTGTCAGGCGATCAAATCCAAAGCGGAAACCCGCCTGATTCCCGTCGTATTGCTCACCAGCCTCACTGGCGATGGCGACCGCATCCACGGAATTATGTGCGGGGCCGATGATTTCCTGAGCAAGCCGGTGAACAAGCACGAGCTTCTTGCCCGCGTGCATTCTCTGCTGCGAATGAAGCAATTTACGGATGAGTTGGACAATGCAGAAGCTGTTTTGTTCAGCCTGGCGCTAAGCATCGAGGCTAAGGATCCTTACACCGAAGGTCATTGCGATCGCCTCTCCAAATATTCTGTGGCCGTGGCGGATAAGTTGGGCTTGCCTGAAGACCTTCGCGTGGCTCTCCGTCGTGGCGGCCTTCTTCACGACATCGGCAAGTTGGCGGTACCGGAGCACATCCTGCTGAAACCCGGAGCACTAACTCCGGAAGAACGAAAAATCATGGAGAACCACACCATTGCGGGCGAGCGGATTTGCAAACCGCTGAGGTCCTTCCGCCCTGTGCTGCCGATCATTCGTCATCATCACGAAAAGCAGGACGGCTCCGGCTACCCCGATGGACTGAAGGGTGACCAGATTCCGCTCACGGCGCGCATTCTGCAAATTACCGACATCTATGATGCACTAACCACCGATCGGCCTTATCGCAAGGCTCTTTCCGCGGAAAAAGCCTTCGAGATCATGCGGGAAGAAGCGAACCGCGGCTGGTGGGACAGTTCAATTTTGAATGTGTTCGAGGCTGTCGTTCACGGCTTTGAGCCAGTGCCACCGGTGGGATCCGCCCGCTAATGCCTGCCTCCGCAACCCTGTCAAAGCGCGGTGCAAAGGTGAGACGGAAAACCGACCGGCACATCGTGGCTGTGGGGTTCGCACTCGCGGCTGCCATCTCAGTCTTTGCCGGATATCAATCATACCGAAACACCGTTCGATTCTCCGAAGCTTCCGAGTGGCGGAAGCACACGTACGATGTTCTGAGGAATATCGACGCGATTGGGGCCGGGCTTGTTGACTCAGAAACAGGACAGCGAGGCTACCTCCTCACGGGCCAGGAGATCTACCTCGAACCGTACCGAGCCGCCATTCAGAATGTTGGCCAGACGGTCGGGAACTTAAACAGTCTCACCTCCGACAATCCGAACCAGCAGAAACGCATCCAGATCCTGAGGCCACTTGTAGAAAAGAAATTGGGGGAGCTTCAACTGACCATCGATCTCCGCAAGAAGGAAGGCTTGGCTTCCGCAAATAGAGTGGTCCTGGAGGGTTCCGGAAAGCGCTTGATGGATGAGATCCGTGCCTTGCTCTCTGAGATGACGAACGAAGAAGAGGCGCTCCTGCGAGCTCGGACAGAGCAGACCAGCCAGAGCGTGACTCGATCGGTGCGCACCGTCTTCGCCGGGACATTGCTGAGCATTTCGCTCCTTGTGCTGTGCTTCCTGCTTCTGGCCCGCGAGCTGTTCCAGCGAAAGAAGGCCCAGGACGCTCTGGAGAAAAGTGAAAAGTGGTTCTCAACCACACTCTCGAGTATCGGCGATGCAGTCATTGCCACGGACATGAACGGCACCGTAACCTTCATGAATCCCGTCGCCGAGTCGCTCACCGGGTGGGCGCTGGCAGACGCAGCCGGTAAGTCCATGGATCTCGTCTTTGACATCGTGAACAAAGAGACTCGCCGCCCCGTCGAGAACCCTGTCAAGAAAGTCTTCCGCGAGGGGAAGGTCGTCGGTCTGGCCGACCATACGCTTTTGCTCTCGAAGAGCGGCAAGGAATTCGACATCGAAGATAGCGCGGCCCCTATTCTCACGGATGCAGGACAAGCATTCGGGGTCGTGCTCGTTTTCCGGGACATCACCGACAAGAAGGTGGCAGAAGAGGAGACCAGCCGGCAAAAAGATCTATTGCAGCTGATTCTAGGAAGTGTCTCAGACGGCGTCGTCGTGGCCGACACCAACGGGAAGTTTCTGCTTTTCAATGCGGCCGCCGAGCGTTTCGTTGGGATCGGCGCTATCGACGCAAGTCCCGACCAGTGGTCGCATCAATATGGCAGCTTTCTACCGGATGGCGTTACCTTGTTTCCCGCAAATGAACTGCCTTTGGTTCGCGCGATGCGTGGCGAGAACGTCGACGACGTAGAGCTCTTCATCCGCAACCCGAATGTACCGGAGGGGCGCCTGCTCAATATTACCGGCCGGCCCCTCAAGGGTGAGGATGGCTCCCTTAAGGGAGGCGTTGTCGCACTCCACGATATCACGCTGCAAAGGCGAGCCCAAGAAGCCCTCACCCGCGCAAAGGAAGAAGCCGAGCGCACTAGTAAGTTCAAGGACCAGTTCCTGTCCACCATGAGCCATGAGCTGCGCACCCCGCTCAACGCTGTCCTCGGCTTCTCTGATCTTCTATCCGATGAACGTTACGGACCTTTGAACGAGAAGCAGCGGCGCTACATCGATCACATCCACACGGGTGGAAAGCACCTTCTGACCTTGATCAGCGACATCTTGGATCTCTCCAAGATCGAGGCTGGCCGTATGGAGTTGGCTATCGAGAACCTCGGGGTGCGAGCCGCCTTCGGCGAAGTGCTCAGCGTAATGCAGCCGCTAGCCGACAGGAAATCACATGTACTGTCCAGCAGCGCCGAAGCAGAGGTGGCGGTGCGGGCAGACAGCACGAGGTTCAAGCAAGTGCTCATGAACCTTCTCGGGAACGCCATTAAATTCACTCCGAACGGCGGCCGAATCGAACTCGCGGCACGCTTGGAGTCCGGCAGAGTTCGCGTGGAGGTGCGGGACAACGGACCGGGTATTCCCGATGAAGAGAAGAAGCGCATCTTCGAGGCTTTTTACCGGCTCCGGGATTCCGGCAAGAAGACTGAAGGAACTGGGCTTGGCCTCGCCATCACGCAGCGCCTGGTTGAACTACATGGCGGAGAGTTGAGTCTCAACAGTCAGGTAGGACAAGGAAGCTGTTTCTATTTCTCTCTGCCTGCGGCCACTTCTGTCCGAGAAGCACTGGGCCGCAAAACGGAAACTTCGTCGAGAGCCCTCGGCCCACAGCGAATTCTGGTGATTGAGGATGATCGGGCGGCCGCGCAGCTCATCCACTCGCAGCTTAGTTCGGCTGGCTACCATGTGACGCTATGCGAAGAGCCGCAAAACGCCCTGGAAATTGCGGCGCAACTCCAGCCCGACGCCATCACCCTCGACATTGTGATGAAACCGCGGAATGGCTGGGAAATTCTCATCCAGTTAAAACGAGACCTACGCACCGCTCAGATTCCTTTAATCGTGGTTTCGATCGTCGATCAGCCTGGCATGGGAACGCTGTTGGGAGCCGATGAATACCTGGTGAAACCGGTCGACAAATTGACTCTGCTCGGCGCGATTGCACGTCACGTCAGAAGTCACCCAAGCACAAAACCAGGACGGTCGATCCTTATCGTAGAAGATGACGCGCCCACCCGCGAATTCATCGCGGAGATGCTCACCACACACGGTTTCGTTGTCACCACGGCCGCGGATGGCGCGCAGGCCCGCGCGCAAGTAGCCGCTGCTCTGCCGGAACTGGTGATTCTGGATATGATGTTGCCCAAGGTGAGCGGTTTTGAACTCCTCGGGGAATGGCGTGCCAGCCTCCGCACCGCTGGTCTCCCGGTATTCGTTCTAACCAGCAAGGATTTGAGCCATGAAGAGCAGCGTTATCTGCGTACGCACGCAGAAGCGCTCCTTCGCAAACAGCAACCTTGGCAAGAGGCGCTGCTGAAGCAAATCGAGCGTGTGGTGGCTCCGAGTGTGGCGGAGAAGGTGTGAGACACAGAATCCTCGTGGTCGAAGACAACCCGCTGAACCGCGAATTGCTTTGTGATTGGCTGGAAACAGAAGGCCACGAGGTTTTGAGTGTCGAGGATTTGAGCGCGGCGATGCGTTCCATCGAAGACCATGCCCCCGATGCGGTGCTGTTGGATGTCCAGCTTGGCGATGAAGATGGACTTTCGCTCGCTGCCTGGATGCGCAAGCAGCCGAAACTTTCCTCCCTTCCGGTGATTGCAGTGACGGCGCATGCTCTAGTTACAGAGCAAAGCAGCTTTCTGCAGGCGGGTTGCAATGCCTGCGTTTCCAAACCGATCAACTTCAGCGTGCTGCGCGAAGAACTGGAGCGCTGGCTGGAAGCCGCGCAGACGTAAATACTCAGGACCGTTTATCGCTCGCCAGCTTTCGGAGTTTACTCAGCGTGGAGGAAATGATAGGTTGCGCGCCCAGATCCTTGTCGTAGACGATGATGCACCTTCGTGCGAACTCATCGCCGAGATCTTGCGGTCTGCGGGTTTCGACGCTAACCCCCTGACCGACAGCCGGGAAGCCGCCGAGCGTCTGACCAAAGAGAAATTCCACGCCGTATTTCTGGACATGCGCATGCCACCACCCGACGGTCTGGAACTGGCTCGCCACGTTCGCGGCTCTTTCATGAATGCCTCGACGGTCATCATCATGATTACCGGAGAACAAGACAGAACCCTCATGAAACGCGCGTTTGACATTGGCGTTGAGTTCTTTCTCTTCAAGCCTGTCGAGCGTAACAAGCTGCTGAAACTGATTCGTGTTGCAGAGAGCTCAATCGAACGGGAGAGGCGGCGCTTCACGCGCGTTCCCTTGCGTTGCGTCGTCCTGCTGGAGTCGGATGGCAAGCAGCTGGAGGGAGCAACCGTAGACCTCAGCTCCGGTGGTATGCTGGTCCGATCCTATCTCGTCTTCCCGGTTGGAACACTCGTCAAAGTCAAGCTGGAGCTCCGGCCTGGTACCCCACCACTGCAGTTTGAAGCGCACGTGGTCCGAACAATCGGAGCTGATTGCATGGGCGTTCAATTCAATCGGCTGGATGCCAAGCAAGCCGCCCAATTACAGGAATTCCTCTTGCCTCTGATTCTCGCGGCTAAATGATCCAACCTTTTTTCTCGTCTAAACACGAAACTATTCATGATAATTTGCAGTTACCAGGTTCCTCCCTCGGTCTTTGGGAGATCGGCTCCACATCCTGACGCTGCCTTGTAATAATCGCAGCCGGGGATAGGAAAATTTCAGCGGATACCTCGTTGGTGGATCAACCAAACTTCAGCTCATCGCCAGCGCGCCGCTCGCGCAAATCGCAGCGCCTGCTTCTTCTTCTCTTTCTTTTCTCGCTTCCCTTTCTGAACCCCTGGGTGCGCGGCGATGGCGTCGGCTATTATGCTTTTGCCCGCGCCCCGCTAATCGAACACAGTCTCGATTTCACCAAAGACTATCAACATGCCAACGAAAGCTTCCGCGGTCCGCGCCTCGACGAAAATAACCAGCCCAGATCCTTCTTTCGTACGCCCACCGGCCACCTCGAAAACCATTTCACCGTCGGCCCCGCGATTCTCTGGATGCCTTTTCTTCTCCTCGCCCACCTCGGCGTACTTCTCGCGCGCGCCTTGGGTTCCTCTGTTGCCGCCGACGGCTTTTCTGCTCCCTACCGCATCACCATGGCCCTGGCTACCGCTTTCTATGGATTCCTCGGCTTGCTCCTCGCCTTCCGCCTCGCTCGCCAATATGTCGCAGAGCGCTGGGCCCTCCTCGCCACGCTCTCTGTCTGGTGGGCCAGTTCGCTCCCCGTCTACATGTATTTCAATCCCTCTTGGTCGCACGCGCATTCCGCTTTTGCCGTTGCTCTTTTTCTTTGGTATTGGCATGACACGCGCTCCTCGCGCTCGCTCGGCCAGTGGCTGATTCTCGCCCTCATCGCCGGCCTCATGCTCAACGTTTACTACCCCAACGCCATGCTCCTCGCTGTCCTCGCCATCGAAGCCGCGCGCCAGTATTACCTCGCCTTTCGCCCATTCGGCGCCCCCAATTCCACCCCACGCATCTCTGAACTCCTCCTCCGCCACTTGCTCTTCGCCGCTGTTCTCCTTGTCAGCCTCCTCCCCACTCTCATCACCCGCTACCTCATTTACGGGAGCATCTTCGAATCCGGCTATATCCCTCTCCGCGACTGGAACTGGTTTTCTCCCCGCTTCTTAGCCGTGCTTTTCTCTTCCAATCACGGTCTGCTCTCTTGGACGCCCATTCTTCTTTTCTCCATCGCTGGTCTCTTCAAGTTTTGGCGTTTGCAGCGCCGCGCCGCCACTCCTTTTGTCGCCGCCTTTCTCGCTTTTTATTTTTTCATTTCCTCCTACCCCGACTGGGCTGGCATCTCTTCTTACGGCAACCGTTTTTTCGTTTCTCTGACTCCGTTCTTCATCCTCGGCCTCGCCGTTTTCTTCGACCGCACCGCTCAACTCTTCCGCTCTCAGCGCGCCGCTCTCGCCGCCGCCATCGCCCTTCTCGCCGTTTTCTCTCTCTGGAACGCCGGCCTCATTTTCCAATGGGGTTCGCATCTCATCCCCGCGCGCGGCCCCGTTTCTTTCTCTGAAATTGTCCGCAACCAATTTTTCGTGGTCCCGCGGCGGCTCTCCGCCGATCTCCAATCTTATTTTTTCCGCCGCAAAGCGCTCATGCAACAGATCGAAGATCGCGATATCCAGCAACTCGAAAAAAATCCTCCGCCCCCGTAATTTTGTGAGGCGGCGCGCCGATGCAGAGGCCGCCTCTTCCCCTCTTTTCTTTGGTACTCTACTCAGGGCTTCATCCGCTCTCAGGGGTTTCATTCGAACACGCATGGCCTCCGTCACGCCATCCGCATCCGCTCTGCCGCTGCATTCCGGCGCCTCCGCCACCATTCGCATCGAGCCGCCCCGCGGCCTTTTCGAGCTTCGCCTCCGCGAAGTCTGGGCCTACCGCGAGCTTCTCTACTTCTTCATCTGGCGCGACGTCAAAATCCGCTACAAACAAACCGTCATCGGCGTCCTTTGGGTCGTTCTCCAGCCCGTCCTCAACATGCTCGTCTTCACCCTCTTTTTCGGCCGCCTCGCCAAGCTCCCCTCTGACGGCCTCCCCTATCCCGTCTTTTATTTCGCCGCTCTCGTCCCCTGGACCTACTTCTCCTACGCCCTGCAAATGACCACCAACGTCGTCGTCGACAGCCAGTCCCTCATCACCAAAGTTTATTTCCCGCGCCTTATTCTTCCCATTTCCGCCGCGCTCTCCGGCCTGGTGGACTTCTCCATCGGCTTCGTGGTCCTCGCCGTTTTCACCGCCGTTTACGGCATCCGCCCCACTCTTGCCGCTCTGTGGCTCCCCGCTCTTTTGACCCTCGCCGTCTTCACCGCTCTTGGCGTCGGCCTGTGGCTCTCCGCGCTCAACGCTCTCTATCGCGACGTGCGGTATGTGGTTCCGTTCCTCATGCAGTTCTGGATGTTCGCCTCTCCCGTCGCCTATCCTTCCTCGCTTGTTCCGCTGCGCTGGCGCTGGCTTTACGGCCTCAACCCCATGGCCGGCGTCATTGACGGTTTCCGCTGGGCCATCACCGGCCGCGGCCAGCCTCCCAGCCTCATCCTTCTCGCTTCTTCCGCCGTCGTCGCTCTCATCCTTCTCGGCGGCCTCTTTTTCTTCAATCGCATGGAGTCCTCCGTTGCCGACAGAGTCTAGCCCCAGCACGCTCAATCTCTCCGCGCGCATCCCCGAACTCGACGGCATCCGCGGCATTGCCATCGGGATGGTGTTGATCTCCCATTTTTTTGCCGTCGTGAGCCGGCCCGGCTCCGCACTTGCCTACGCACTCGTTCCGTTGCGCCTTGACTGGAGCGGCGTGGACCTCTTCTTCGTGCTATCGGGGTTTCTCATCGGCGGGATTCTCCTCGACGCGCGGGAATCCTCGAACTATTTCCGTGTCTTCTACACGCGGCGATTTTTCCGCATCGTTCCCATTTACGTTGTTCTGCTGGCAAGCGCCGGCTTTGTCAGGTACCTGGCGGATGCCGGGATGATCAGAGGATACGGCGAAATATTTGCCGGGCGGCTTTCCTGGTGGTACTTCCCTGCCTTTCTGCAAAATGTCGGCATGTCTATTCAGCAGGTTTGGGGCACGCTTCCTCTCGCGCCGACATGGTCGCTGGCCGTGGAGGAGCAGTTTTACCTGACGCTGCCGTTGCTGATTCGCTTCCTGGACCGCCGCGCGCTTCTCCGCTTCATGCTGTTTGCCATCGCCGGCGCGCCGCTCCTGCGGACCTTCTTCTTTCATCGCGATCCCCTGAATTTATTTACCTGGTACACGCTGATGCCTTGCCGGGCGGATTCCCTCCTGCTCGGAGTTTTCGGCGCGATTGTGCTGCGCGAGCCGGCGTGGCGTGGCTGGCTTCTCGGCAGACGCAGGTTTGTGTTGCTGGTCTCCGCTATTTTGCTGGTAGGTGTGGCCTATCTGGGCTGGCGTGCTCCTTCCTACCGTGACGCCTTGATGGCCACGGTCGGCTTCACTTGGCTGGCGCTTACCTATCTGGCTTTCCTGCTTTACGCTTTGCTCTACCGCGACAGTTGGATCAGCCGCTGCCTGCGCTGGAACTGGCTGCGCGGCCTTGGCGTCATCGCCTACGGCACTTACCTGTTCCACGAATTCTTCCTGGGCCTGTTTTTTGCACGGATTCCGTGGCTCTACTCCTGGCATGACATCCGGGTTTCGTTCTTCGCCCTGGTCGTTACCATCTTGTTGTGCCGGCTGTCCTGGGTCTATTTTGAGAAACCCCTGGTAAAGATCGGCCATCGCACGAATTATCAATTTGGCGCGGCAAAGCTGGCGAACACAGCGCCCGCTCCAGCGGAAGGAAACTAACAAGACTACATGAGCATAACCGTCATTCACGGAGAGGGGCTGGGGAAGCGCTACCGGCGCGGCTTGCAGGTGGACGACGGGCTGCGCCATTCGCTGGAAGCGTTTGTGCGTTCGCCGATGGCTTCGCTTCGCCGGAAGAAGGTGGAGACGTTCTGGGCGCTGAAGGATGTTTCGCTGGAAGTGAAAGAAGGCGAAGTCCTTGGCCTGATCGGGCGGAACGGCGCGGGGAAAACGACGCTGCTGAAGATTCTGTCGCGCATTACGCGGCCCACCGAAGGCTGGGCGGAGATTCACGGCCGCGTCGGCTCGCTCCTCGAAGTCGGCACCGGCTTTCATAATGAGCTGACCGGCCGGGAGAACACTTTCCTCTCCGGCGCCATCCTGGGCATGGGCAAAGCGGAGATCGAGCGGAAGTTCGATGAAATCGTGGCCTTCGCCGAGCTTGAAAAATTCATCGATACGCCGGTGAAGCACTACTCTTCCGGCATGTACGTCCGCCTCGCCTTTGCCGTTGCCGCCCATCTCGAGCCGGAAATTCTCCTCGTCGATGAAGTCCTCGCCGTCGGCGACATCAATTTCCAGAAGAAATGCCTCGGCAAAATGGGCGATGTCGCCCGCGCTGGCCGTACCGTCGTCCTTGTGTCCCATCAACTCAATCAGATTCGGCGGCTCTGCCATCGCGTGGTGTGGATCGACGACGGCTCCGTCCGCCAGAACGGCCCCACGCATGAAGTTGTTTCCGCCTACGAGTCCGCCATGCTTTCAGGTGACCGTTCGGAGAGCTTGCAGCGTGGCGGGGGAACCAAGGCACGGTTTCTGCGATGGGAGATCGCTGCGGCACCGGTCGGCCAGCAGCACGTACTTTCCACTCTCGGCCCCGTCACCGTCAATTTCATCGTTGAACTAGGGGAGCGGGTTACCAGCGGCGAACACGGTGTCGCTCTCTTCAATACTGAGCGGCAGTTGATGTGGGCCCGTGCTGAGAAGGTTGCCCTGGGGCCCGGCACGCACATTCTTTCTTTTTCATTTCCCACGCTGCCCCTGCGCCCCGGTGCCTACCAATGGCAGGTCAGCCTCTGGGATAATGACGAGATGCTCGACCTCTGGGACTGTGTTCCTGAGATGATCATCGCAACGGAAATCCATCAGCATTATATGGATGAGTGGAACGGAATTCTGAATCTTCCGGCAGCCTTTGCGCACGCAGCCAGAGAGGAAGTCTCCCTTGAGCGCGCCCGCGGTCTTTGATCAGCAACACTACGACCTTCTCAACCGCGCTCGCGGCGACGTTGTTCGCGCCCTGCTCGGGGAACTCAAAGGACCGCTGGGCTTGCAGACGGCCATCGATGTGGGCTGTGGCCTCGGCTATTTTTCCGGTTTCCTCAGGTCATTGGGCTTTGACGTCACTGGCGTCGACGGCCGGCAGCAAAACGTGGCCGAAGCTCAACGCCGCAACCCCGATGCTCGCTTCGTTCGACTTGACGCCGAGGATCCGGCTATGAAGGCTCTCGGCAAGTTCGATCTCGTTTTCTGCTTCGGGCTTCTCTATCACCTTGAAAATCCTTTTCTTGCTATCCGGCATCTGCATGCCATGACTGAGAGGCTTGTTCTTGTGGAGAGCGTCATTTTTCCTGGTTCGCTGCCGTTGATGGCGCTGGTAGACGAAGGGAGAACAGAAGATCAGGGCCTGAATCACATCGCTTTCTACCCCACCGAGGCGTGCCTAACCAAGATGCTTTACCAGGCCGGGTTTCCCTTTGTGTACGAGTTTTTTAGTAAGCCGGAACATCCCGATTTTCTATCCGGGGGCTCGAAGGGCCCATCGCGTACGATGCTGGCTGCTTCGCTTACCCCGATACAGGCCAAATGTATTAGGCCGGTTTTTGAGCCAAAGCTTCCCTACAATTCATGGAATTCTTCGGATCAGGAAAGCAACCCGTTGCTGAAACTGGGGAGTTTTGTGAAGAAATCCCTCCCGGAGAAGATCAAATCCATAAAGCGAGCGGTCAAGGGGAAATAGGCGCCGTCAATCTATGGCTGAAAAATTTCTGGTTCCGGTGTCTTTGCCAAGTTGGCTTTACAAGTCAGCGCGGCGCGTGAAACGGGTGTTCATTCCCGCAGCGCCGCCGGCTTCCGGAGTGAACATTTGGGGAGAGCGCCACGTGGAGTGGACTTTCCTAAGTTCGCAAATGCCCTGCGGTCCTGGCGAAGCTATCGAATTCGGCTGCGAACAGGGCTATATGAGTCTCTTGGCCGCTCAGAAGGGATTTCGCGTCGTTGCCAATGATCTGGAAGAACAAGAATTCCTTTGGCGGCATCCAAATGTCGAATTCCGGCAAGGTGACTTCTTGAAGCTGGAACTTCCGCGCGACCATTTCGACCTGGCTATCAATTGTTCTTCGGTCGAGCACGTGGGCGTGGCGGGCCGCTATGGAATCAAATTGAGTGAGGACGAGGGCGACATTCAAGTTATGCGTCGTCTGGCGGAAATCTTGAAGCCGGATGGCCGCCTGCTGATGACCGCGCCGTGCGGCCGGGATACGGTGATGGCTCCCTGGTGCCGGGTTTATGGGACACAGCGCCTTCCCAGGCTGTTCGAGTGTTTCCGCATCGAGAAAGAAGAGTACTGGACGAAGAATGAGGCCAACCAATGGGTGCGCTCTGACCGAGAGGCAGCCCTTAACTTTCAATCGCACAATAATCCAACCGATCCATACGACTGTGCATATGCGTTGGGCTGTTTCTCCTTACGGAAGCGTTCGGCGGGGGTAGCTCTAGGTGACCGTTGATTATGCTGACCTTCTTCACCACCGCCAAAGCCTTCGAGGGTCACAGCGCCATAATCCAGTGCAACGCGCTGCGAAGCTGGAAGCTGCTTGATCCCGCGGTGGAAGTCATTTTGTTTGGTAACGACGAGGGTGCCGCAGAAGTCTGTGCGGGACTGGGCCTTCGCCACGAGCCGCACGTTGAACGTCATGAATCCGGCATGAAGTATCTGCACTACATGTTTGCCCGCGCGCAGCAGATCGCCCGCCACAAGTATCTGTGCTATTCCAATTGCGACATCGTCCTGATGCAGGATTTCCGGCAAGCTTTTGAGAGGACTCTTGCGTGGCGCCAGCGTTTTCTCCTGGTAGGGCAGCGCTGGGATGCGGACGTTACCGAAGCGCTGGACTTTACGCAAGCTGGCTGGGCCGAAAGCCTTCAGCGACTTGCCAAGAAGGAAGGTTTTCATCAGCATACGGATTTCGCGGATTTCTTTGTCTTTCCCAAGGGGCTTTATGATGAGGTGCCGCCGCTCGTCGTCGGCCGCAGCGCTTGGGACGCATGGCTGATCTGGAAGGCAATTTCAGAGAAGGTGCCTGTAGTGGACTGCAGTTCGTTTGTTGTACCCGTCCATCAAAATCATGGCTATAGCTACCATCCCGGCGGCAAGCAAGGGACGCACACAGATGCGCTGGCAATGAGGAACAGGGAATTGAGTGGCGGCGGCAAGCACCTGCGCACCATAATTGATTCCACACATCGGTTTACAAAACACGGCAAGATCCGATGGGCGCCGCTCCGCCGTTACATCCCCAGGCTTCCGATACGGAAATATTGGCAGAGCTTCTTGGTTCGGTCGGTTTCCTGGAGGGCTCGTCTCGGCTTGCACAAGCAAACGCTGGATCGTCTTCGGCGTGGGAAATGAATAGGCAGATCGAACGCCAAGGAGAGAACAAGAGCATGGGTCTCGCCAGCAGGATCAAAACGACACTTGGACTAACTGAGCCATTTAAGCCCTACGACAAGCCGGTGGACTGGCAAAAACCGTACGAAACTCTGCGTACGAAGTGGGTTGAAGTTCCCATCACCAATTGGGAAATCCTCAGCACGGAAGAGCTGCTGGCGTTGCCGGATGATGAACTGCTGGCGAAATGGGAAAAGAGCCGGACAACGCTCACGGCCGGGGCTGAGTGGGACCATCGCGGGTGGTATCACGCGCTGTATGCGGACAGCATGCACGGGAAGAAAGTGATGGATATTGGAAGCGGCTTCGGCGTGGACAGCATCACGTTTGCGCAGCATGGCGCGCGGATGACCTTTGTCGACCTGGTCGAGACGAATTTGAAGGTACTGGAACGGCTTTGCAAGATTCTTGGGCTGAAAGACGTGCAATTCCAGCATTTTCAGGACTTGAGTTCGCTCCGCGCACTCGATACGGATTACGACGTCATCATGGCCATGGGATCACTGCACAATGCCCCGGTCGAGGTGATGAAGCCTGAATACCAGGAACTGCTGCGACATCTTCGAGTTGGCGGGCGCTGGCTGCAATTGGCATACCCCAAGAGCCTGTGGATCAGGGCCGGGCGTCCGACGTTCGACAAGTGGGGCCAAATGCTGGAGCGGTCCCCCTGGGAGGAATGGTACGACGTGCCAAAACTGCTGAGCATGTTTGAGCCGGCCAAATTTGAGGTCGTACTCTACCGCGAATTTCACAACGGGGATTTCAACTGGTTTGACTTGGTCTATCGAGGCTAGTAAATTCCCACCATCCGCTACCACTCCGGCAGTCAGATGATGTAATATAGTGCCCTTCACCTCGGGAGTCCCCCATGTCCGAACCAACTCAGAGTAATAACTTTCCCATGAGAAGGGGCGCGCAGGATTTTGTCCGCAAGAATCTGCTGTTCCAGGTTCCGTATCGCTGCAAAGCCTGCGACGAACGTTTCTTCGGCTTTCGTACCTCTATCCCCAAAAAGTTCCAAACCGGCCCCCACGCCTAACCCCTTCTATAGGTGTCCCGGGAACTCCGGTATTCCCTACCGGCCTATCCTCTTTCCCCTTCTAGTTTCTGCTTTCTAGTTTCTAGTTTTCCTACCGGCCTCTCCTCTTTTCCCCTTCTAGTTTCTGCTTTCTAGTTTCTAGTTTTCCCCATCCCCCTTCCCCCTTCCCCCTTCCCCCTTCCCCTTTCCTCTCCACCACTTCCATTTTTCATATTTCTTGACAAGCACGTATTCTCCTGGTAATATCGTATTTGATAGTCACGCACCACACTCGGATCGAAATCGAAGCTCCACCGCCGTTGTGGAGCGGAGATCCCGGCCCGGCCGGGACGCCGCGATCCTCGCCTCTCGCTGGCCCCATGCCGCTCTACTCCCCTGCTCACCTTCCCATAACTCCATTAGAATCTGCACTTACAGACAAACACCGTGTTTTGTCGGTTTTTAGCCGAAGTTGTCAGTACTCAAGTACTTTAGAATCAACACTTCCAAGACGCCCCACAAGTGTTGATTCCAAAGAATTTACGAAGAAAGCTAAATCCTTTAGATGCAACACTTACAAAAAAATGGGGGGGGTGGGGGTCACACTTGGCTTGCAGGAAGCGCCACCCCCTACCCCCCACCAAAATGGATCGTTATCAAAAGAAAGGAGTTGTAAAATTTGCAATTCGTAACCGTATGAAAACATCGGGTTTCAGGGTTTGTACTTACAAACCCTGAGCTAATAACGGCGGGCATAACGCGCTGTAACGTAGACATGCGAATGACAGGTGGAACCTCTGGCGCTAACATGAACACCCTTATGAATTTCGCCGAAGTGGAAATCGCGCGCGTCAGGGACTATTGGAACGATCGTCCCTGCAACATCCGCCATTCCACCGCGCCGATCGGCACAAAGGACTACTTCGACCAGGTCGAGGCGCGCAAATACTTTGTGGAGTATCACATACCGGGATTCGCGGAGTTCGCGCGCTGGCGCGGCAAGAAAGTCCTGGAAATCGGCTGCGGCATCGGCACGGATACCATTAACTTCGCCCGCGCCGGCGCCCAGGTCACCACCGTGGACCTTTCCGACAAGTCGATGGAGCTGGCCCGCAAGCGCGCCGCGGTGTTCGGGCTGGAGGACCGCATCCGATTCTGCGCGGGCAATGCGGAACAGCTAAGCGCGTTCGTGCCGCCGGAGCCGTACGATTTGATTTATTCCTTTGGCGTGATTCACCACACGCCGCATCCGGACGCCGTGCTGGAGCAGCTTCGGCAGTACACGCGGCCGGGGACAACCGTGAAGATCATGGTCTATCACCGCCGCTCGTGGAAAGTCGCGTGGATCCTGGCGACGGAGGGCAAAGGCCAATTCTGGAAGTTGGAAGATCTTGTGGCCAAAAATTCCGAAGCGCAAACCGGTTGCCCCGTCACCTACACCTACACCCGCCGCGAAGGGCGGCAACTCTTGGAGCGGCACGGCTTCCGCGTGACGGACGTGCAGGCGGAGCACATCTTTCCGTATCGCATCGCGGACTACGTGAAGTATCGCTACGTCAAGGAGTGGTATTTCCGCTGGATGCCGCGGCCGCTGTTCCGCGCCCTCGAACGCCGCTTCGGCTGGCACCTGCTGCTCACCGCGCAAGCTGTCTGAAGCTGGCTACCAGAATGTTTGGAGTTCGGCGGCGCGGCCTTCAGAGGTAAAACCCCAGCGCAGTGAGGATGGGTCGCGCAGGCGAAGCGAAGGGTCGAAGTAGGGCGTGCAGGGCAACGGAGCGTCCCAGCACTGGTTGCCCTGCGCAGGGACGTAGACGTCAAGTCCCGAAAGCGTGCGCCGAACGATGACGGCGGCCTTGGGCAGAGGCGGCGGCTCTCGCACGCCACGAAGCGCCTGGATCGGTTCCTTCCAGCCGAAAGAAATCAGACACCAGATTAAGGATAAGACGAGCGCCGCCAATACGAGACGGGTGCGCAAGCGGCCGCTCTCAAGATCCAAACAAACAACGCCCCAGGTGCCTAGGGTCGCAGCGGCGGTCCAGATGGCGAACTGCGCAAAGCGCGGGTCCGGCGAAGCGATAAACCAAAAGACGATCCCACCGAGAGAAGGAATCAGAAGCCAGAGCCAAGGACACGAGGGACGAAGATTGGGTCCGCCGCGGAAGCGACTCACGAGCGCGATGGCCAGACCGGCGAGTGCGATGGCCAGGGGGACCTGGAACGATGGGCGGTTGCGAAGCGCATGATTCACCCAGTCGCCGAGCCAGCGCAAGCCTTGGGTGTCTACAAAATGAGCGTCGGGACCGCGTCCCCAGGAGTGAACGGCGAGCGCGTACCACCGCGCGGCGGAGAGCGGCGTCTTCCACGGAACAGGGAACGCGAAGATGGTGGCGGGGAAAAGCGGATAGCCACTCAAGATAATCGAGCGAGCCAACCAAGGAAGCAACAGTAAGCTGGAATAAACGAACGCCGCACCGAGGTGCAACCCACGCAGTTGCGACACGCTGGTTTGCCAAATGCGGCGGAAGACCAGGCACCAGGCGAGCAAGGCGAAAACGGCGGTGGATTCCTTGAAGGTGACTGCGAGGGAGAAGAGAGTCACGGCTAAAAAGAGGCGCGAAGCGGGCGGGGCCTGTTGGTCTTGGCGATGAGTTTCGCACAGGTCGGCGAAGAGGATGCCGGCGGCGACAAGGGCGACGATGGCGGCGGGCTCGTCGGTTTGCGTCCCGACGATGCGAGAACGCGTGGTCCAGAAAAATGCGGGGACGGCGAGGATACAGTGAAACCAGTCGGCGGGAGATGCGTCGACCCGGCTGACGCATCGGGCGCAGGCCGGCAGAAGAGTGGCCCACAGCGCGCACAGAAGAAACCCGGTGAACAGATGAAAGCCCAAGTCCTTCCAGGGTCCTTGCCCAAGCGCCGCAATGCAAAGAAAGACGGAGCTGTTGAAGCCGAGTCTGCCGTGGAGATTGGCGAGGCCGGGAACGGCGGGAAACGTTTGACTCCAGCGCACAGCGGCGGCGCCGTAGAGGCCAGTGTCGTAATAATCGCAGGGACCACAGGAGCGCAGAGCGAGCAGGAGCGCAAAGGCGACGCCGAGGAGGAGCAGCCAGCGGGAGTTTTGCCAGGCGGCAAGGAGCCCAGCGCGCAACTTGGAGCGGCTTACCGCGAGCCCGAAAAGGCCGATGCCGAAGAGAAAGAGTGCGATGGAAGAAGTGACGGGGAGAAGAAGATTCCAAATTTCAAGAACGGCGACGGAAATGGCGAGGCCCATCCAGAAAGCGTCGATGAGAGAGTGATCTCGGCCGAATAGCGCGAGAACGACGAAACCAAGACCGATAAGTGCGATAGCGATGACGGCCCAGGTAAGAAAAATTTCCAGCGCGGAGATGAGAAGCATCTACGGGCGACCTTGCAAAGAGGTTGAGGATTTTAGACGAGACATTCGCTCTCCAGGAAAAGTCATCCAGATGAACCCGTGAACACATTTTGTCACGGTAGCTCGAATGCCGGGGCATTTTTCCTGGTTGCGTTGGAACGCCGCGATCGCCGCCAATTGCTCTTCACCGCGCAAGGTTAGTATCACGTGCTTAATTGGCGGTCGCTGTACCCACTTGTTGCGCCAGCTTTTTTGGCTATGCTGGAAGAGTGCTGACACTTTTCTCGATTCCGAAGGCATTCAAAGGGCACGCCGACGTTATCCAGCGCAATGCCATTGAGAGCTGGACGAAGCTCGAGCCGCGGCCCGAAATCATCCTTCTGGGAAATGATGAAGGCACGGCGGAGGTGGCGCGCGGCCTGGGCTTGCGGCACTTGCCAAACGTGGCGGCGAGCGACCACGGCACGCCGCTGCTCAGCGATCTCTTCCGCCAGGCCAAAGCGGCTGCGACCTCGCCGTATTTGTGCTACGTGAATGCGGACATTATTTTGTTAAACGACTTTCTCCGCGCCGTAGAAAGCGCGCAGAAGAAATATCCGAAATCGCTGCTCGTTTCAAAGCGAATTAATTTTGACATCGCCGAACCGCTGAATTTCGGCGCGGGTTGGGAAGAAGCCATCAAGCAGCGCGCCAGCGCCACCGGCAAGGACGAACACTACTCAGGCATCGATGTGTTCGTCTTCCCCAAAGGAATGTACCCGCAGGTTCCCGATTTCGCAATTGGACGCCTTTGGTTTGATCATTGGCTGATCAAGGCGGTGCGGCAGCAGAATCTGCCGGTGGTGGATGCGTCTCGGGTCGCGCCGGTGCTTCACCAGAATCATGCTTACGGTCACGTGGCCGGCGGCAAAGAGCAGGTGTGGCGCGGCCTGGAAGCGGAGCGGAATCTTCAATTGTATGGGGGCGTGGAACACGCTTACACCCTGTTGGATGTTACGCACGAAGTGACTCCCGGTGGGTCGATCCGTAGAGTGCGTTTCCGCAAGCCCCTTTTCAAAATTAGGCAATTCGCCTGGGAGATTCTCGTGCGGCGAACGGCGTCGTTTCGGAAAGTCCTCGGCCTTCGCAGAGAATTCAGAGAGACGGCGGACAATCAGAGCCCCTGAACAGTGCCGATGGATTTTCCGGTTAGGTTTGGTTGTTGCTGAAGAGTTATTTAGGGCTCTAAAAAAGGCGGGGTCATGTTTTGGTGGGGTTTGGGAATAGCTGTTCTGGTCGCTCCATTCCTTCTCTACGGTTTGTTCCGCTGGGCATCCTCGGACGAGGGCATCGACCGTGAGCTCGCCAAAGAGCGTTTTCGGGCTGAGCAGGAATTGAGAAGTTTGCGGCGCTCCGGCGGGAGCGATCTCGTATCATCCCCCCGCACCAACAAAGTCTGATCCTTCCGATGTTCACGGGCTTCCTGCCGACACATTCACACGTTAAACTAGAGGCTCTCTCAGGAGGCGTATGCTCTCGTCCGTATCCGTTATTGGTCTGGGCAAACTCGGCACGCCCATGGCGGTTTGTTTTGCCGCGCGCGGCTTTACCGTTCACGCCGTCGACCTGAATCCGCAAAAAGTGGACGCCATCAGCCGCGGCGTGCCGCCTGTCCACGAACCCGGCCTTGCCGAGCTGCTCGCCGACTGCCGCGAACGCATTACCGCCACGAAAGACATCGAATCCGCGGTGATTGCCTCGGACGTGACTTTTATCGTTGTGGCTACTCCCAGCGAAGCGGATGGAGGTTTTTCTCTGCGCTACGCCGTTCCTTCGTGCGAATCCATCGGTCGCGCACTGCGCACCAAGTCCGCGTATCACCTGGTCGTGGTCACCAGTACGGTCATGCCCGGCTCCATGGGCGGACCGATCAAATCCGCGCTGGAACGCGCCAGCGGCAAGCGCTGCGGCGTCGATTTCGGGCTGTGCTACAACCCGGAATTTATCGCCCTTGGCACAGTGATTCGCGATTTCTATTATCCCGATTTTCTTTTGATAGGGGAATCCGATACGCGCGCGGGAGACGCCTTATCGGAAATCTACAAGCGTACTTGCAAGAATTCCCCCGCGCTCGCGCGCATGAATTGGATCAACGCGGAAATCACCAAGCTTTCCGTCAACACTTACATCACCACGAAAATCAGCTACGCCAATATGCTTGCGCGGCTCTGCGAGAAATTGCCTGAAGCCGACGTAAACGTTGTTACCGACGCGCTTGGCCTCGATTCCCGCATCGGCGCCAAATATTTGAAAGGCGCCGTAAGTTACGGCGGGCCATGCTTCCCCCGCGACAACCGCGCGATGGCGGCGCTGGCTGCCCGCGTCGGCGCTTCCTCCGGCCTTGCCGAAGCCACCGACATTTTCAATCGCGCGCAAATCAAGTCCCTTGCGGAGACCGTGAAGAGGTACCGGAGCCAATCCAGCGTCATCGGCATCCTCGGGCTTACGTACAAACCCAATACCGATGTTGTCGAAGAATCGTTCGGCCTTTTGCTCGCGCAAGAACTCTCTTCCGCAAATCTCCCGGTGATTGTTTACGACCCGTTCGGGGACGCTGCCCGCGTGTTGAAGAACTACAAGAACATTCGCGTGGCTTCGTCGGCTCAGGAATGCATCGCGGAGTCTCAAGTGGTGGTGCTCGCAACTCCCTGGCAGGAGTTTCGCGATCTGCGGCCCGCGCTCTGGGCTCGTCCCGGGTATTCCGAGCCTCGCGTGGTCATTGATTGCTGGCGCGCGCTCGGCCACCTGGACGGAGTAGACGGCCTCCACTACGTCAAGTTGGGATTCGGCGGCGCGGCCCAGAAGTCCGTAAGCGCCTCTTCCACCGCCGACTAACTCCTAACCCCTGTAGCGGCCGAGCTTCAGCCCGGCTTGCTCTTTTTCCAATTTCTCCTTCCTAGCACCTGACTCATAAATCGGGGCGGCAGTTGCTCCGCCTCGGGAATAACTTCCGGTTTGCCCGTCACCCACGAGTGACAGGCAGGTGACCATTACCTTGCACAGCTTGCATGGGTTAGACTTCCCTTGTTAACGGGTAGAGGAGACAGCTCGCGCCAAGTGAAACATAGCACAAGGAGGT
>WNFO01001826.1_pt1 | contig 44642 bp, 56 predicted proteins | sample 5400251 | NCBI WGS metagenome assembly WNFO01 (sample SAMN13153354, study PRJNA577476) | soil metagenome | isolation source: 100 cm saprolite under Madrone tree | place: USA:California | collected 2016-06-14 | reverse complement strand
TAGGTCTCACGGTGACCTGACAGGTGTGGCCAATCTAGTTATCTCGACAAAGAGGGATTCAACCAGGCGCAGAACTTGCATTGCCCCATGGAAGGTTGCACATATGTCTGGTGCAAGGAATGTCAGCAAGAAATCGTTCCCAATGGACCGGCGCACTCATGTGACGGCTCTTCGGAACTAAAGCATCTGGTCCAGCAGCGGGGCTGGAAGTACTGCCCAAGTAAGATTTCATTTTTTCTGATCATCGTCGAGGGTGAAAAATGACATTTATGACAGAGTGCAAGATGCCATGTGAAAAGATTTCTGGGTGCAGCAGTGTATATGTGAGTCATCGGACGTGAAGTGACGAAACGAAACAAACTAAGCTGAACTTTTATATTTCCCGTATCACAGTGCGTTGCTCCCGGATGCGGATCGTGCGTAATATTTTGCGTCTGCCTCCTTGGTGTAGAGATATCTGACGCAGAGAGCCACTTACCAGACATTTTTACTATAACTGAGGCGGGTGGCGCACCATGCCTGCTACGGCTATCTCACAAGGAAGAGGAGATGAAATGCCACAGTGTCAATGCTGAAACCCACGGTTTCTGCAAAAATCCCTTAGCTAAATGATTGTTTTCGAATGCTCTACGATTTTTCGTGTATCTTCGCCCTCCGGCCGCGTGTCGTGCGGTGGTTTCATTTATGTTGAGCTGATGTACAAATATAAGTAAACGCGGACGGTTCAGGCCTGTAGGACCTTTGAAAAGAACATCGCTGGCTGTCAGTAGTCCGGCGACCGAATCTTGAAATCTGATGAGAGGTATTGGGCTTGCAAACGAAGGTACCGAAGAGGCCGTGTTGAGGGCCCGGGTGTTCGTACGAGCCCAACGGTTGGGATGACGTCATCAGTTTGGCTTCCGCTAGATGTTTTTCTAATCCTAATTGGCCTAACCCCTTACTCGCGGCCATCCCCACATCACGCGCGAAATTACCCGTGGCCCAGGCCCGATAGATACGAAGCAGAAAGAGTCTATATATGACGCAGACTTTCGCCAGATATCTTTCATTGGCACGCATTGTACTACATCAGAAAAAGTGCGCGCCTAGTATGATTTGGTAATGTCGACTCCGCCGGAACGTAGTTCCGATGATGGAATTGATGATCATTAAACATCCACTGTCTAGCAAGTCATACCGACTTCAATCAAACATTCAAAGATCTCTGGTATTCCATGCCGGCACTGCACGCACGGACAACTTTACATCCCTACCCACGAATGACTCTCCATCCGAGTCACCCGCGACTTGGACACTCACAACAAACTCAGCCACAGCCGCACTCTCCTCGACCGTTTCTGGTGGCCCTCGCTCGAGCAAGACGTCAAGCGGTATATCGACACCCACCACCAATGCCAGCTCCGCCAAACCACCAAGTCCGAATCCCACAGTCACAATCCCTGCGCCCCTGTTCCGCAATGCCTCCTGCTTCTGGCTTCCACTGCACCATCCAGGCTCCTTGATCCCTCACCACATGGCCCGAGTGCGCGCTCTTCGCTCGGAGACTGGCCGTACTCTAAGAGATTCCTTTCAGCCTTGACATTCTTCGGAAGCACCTTGCCCACATCTCTCTAGCGCGATGAGTCCTCGCAGTTCAGAGGACTTTGCCACGCGACGAAAGCTCCTTTAAGATTCCGTATACGATGTCGCAGTTCAACGCATGCGACAGCAGGCCGAACTTTTCAAAGAGCTCCTCATTGGAAGCCTCGTGCGAGGTGCGCCCGAGACTGGTCTAGGCGAAGGGTCTTTTGCTGCGGTTGCGCCAACTGTACTCGAGTGTCTTAGAGTCGCCGAGGACCGCGATGTCTTACAGGTGCCTATTTCCCTTGTACTTGCCGGTCCCCTAGTCAGCTAATGCGGACGTGGCCAGAACGGGGTTTTACTTCTGACGCTCGCCGTGCGTAAGGGCGTTGGCCAACACCTCTCATGCACGCACAAGGATGGCCAATCGGGTCTCGTACACGTGCTGACCGTCATTGCCCGCTTACTGCAAAGTTCAAGACGAGTCTGGTGGCCTCGTGATCGGCGACCTCATAATCCACCTTTTCCGACGCGCAGGCAAGAGCGTGCTCCCCATTCTACAGACTTGTTACAGGCTATGCTTGTGCACATGCAGACGGCGACTTTCCTGCAGAGCTTGACCATACCGTTCGCTTTCTTGGTTTATAACCATTGTGATGCGGTGCTGGATTTGCTCGAGTCGACGCGCGTTGGTGGGGAGGGTCGCTTGGGTCTTGATATGATACTTAATACTTGGACCGAGAATCGCGACCTTTCAGGGCTTTTGGCCGACGCAGATTAGTGCTCTCGCGGGCTAGGTGACTCTGTTCAAAAGAAGCAGGACTTGCAATTGTGGGTGTGGCAATGGCACCAGCTCCTCCAAGCACGCTTGAAAGAAGACATTGTACTCCTCATTAAAGAGGAGGCCGGTCAGTTCACTCGTTCGAGCCCCGATACCTCACTCAGCCTCTCCCCACAGGGCTTAAACCTGGAAGAAAGCTGTGGCAGCTCGGGCCCTTCCTGTCCCTCATCGAACCCAAGAAGCTCTCCTATCACCATCCTTGAGATTATGCGCCTCCAGGGATCGGGCGGTGTCGCGGACGGCATGAAGATCGCCCGTGGCCTCGTCAGCGTTGGCAAGGCTATCGAGCTTGAGTATAAAGCCCGGATGTGCAAGAAGAATAACATCTCCATATCGTCCACCACGTGAGCTGGTGAGTCTGGTTTCTTCTCTTGCTGTTCATACCGTGATCTCCAGGCGTGCTGCATATGCCAGTTTGCGCTCGCGCCGCACTGCTCACCCCTTACGACGCGTTCCTAACTGCCCTCGTGAAAGCCACACTCCCACCACACGTCGTCGCCGCGCTCGACGAACCGCTGCAAGCTTCGCCCTCGGTACGCTCCACGGTCTCACTTGAGGGATTCACGCTAGGCTTTGCGTGTGGCGGCGGAGGTGGTGTCGCACCACAGCCGCCAGGAGTTTGCCCACTGCACGCAATTTGGCGTGCTTACGAGCGCTTGTTGCTGCCGCGCTTTTCCTAGCTGGAACGCTTGACCCAAGTTGGTTCACTGTGCTCGAGGCGCTCCAGAATGCGGATTATGTTCTTACCACCCGCAGTACCGCCCCGTCTGGTCCAGCACCCGTGAACGCCGGCACAGCTACTGGAACGCCAAGCAAGCATGGGCGGAACGCAAACTGAAGAGCAGGTGGAACAGCGGCAACAGCAACAGCAGAGGCACCAACCTGCAGCCCATCAACTTCTCGTGGACGTCGATTCTGAGTGCATTCAAGCTGCTATACAACGACTGTTTAATGGGATTGCTCGCTTGGGGGGCATCGCAGCGCTCAATATTCAGTGTCTTGTATATCGGCCATCTGACATCGCATAGGACACCACCACCTCACACCTTCTCTTCATTCTCCGTCATCCTACAGCACCGCAGCCGATCTGCCTACTAGCGGCCCACACTCTAGATGACATCCTCGCAATTGTCCCTCGCCACCTCGTGACAGCTCCAAGTGATCTCCAAGCAACCATGCAGCACCGCGTGCTGGATATTCTGGCACAGCAGATCATGCTCGGTGGCCTCACGTCGAGCGCTCACATGGAGCTCCGCCGGCTTGGGCCTCGAGATGCTACACCAAATTTTGCAAGCATCAGTCCATACCTTGCTCGTCGTCTGAGAAATGATTTTTGAGGTGCTCGGTAGCATCTGCCGACCCTCCCTTTCCGACCCTGCTTCACAATCGGCTCCTTCCTTGCCCGGCCGCGGGCATCCCCCGCCTCTCGGGTACTCTATAAATCTAACTATTGCAGCGCATATCCCCTGTGATTCTTTGTTTGAGACTTCCACCCTGACGTGTCGACTCCTTTGCACCCTGGATCGCCTGACTTGGTCTGGTTGGCCAAAGCAAATTATTTTCTTTCTCTACTTTAGTTCATGATCGCATTTAATCACCTCACTTTACTTTGTTTACAGCTTCAAGTTAGCTCTTTCTCGCTTTCAATTGGTGTCACCTGTTTTCTTGATATTATACACCTTAGACATTTACTTCATTATTCCCTTTATTCATAGTACTCAGTTACAGTGTGATTTGACCTCAATATACCATGCGCGTGCACGACTTAGCGTATCAAGCGTACATTTCCGGGTGTCACGCGCCATGTGATGCCAGAGTGACCACATGGTCCATGTCGACTTTTTCGTTGACTTTTTTTCTTCACCTCTCGTCTTGTTCTTCTCTCCCTCGCGTCTTCTGATCCTACAACACAATAGGACTAGTCAATCAGTCGAGCCCTCATGTGTTCAAGCAGTTTTCTTCTTTTCTCTCACTTTTCTTTTGTGTGCGCACCGTCTCAGGATGATTTTTTCCTCTCTTTTTGTTGCACCTTTTCTATCTCAACATCACAAAAATGCTCCGAACAAGCTGTGGCGCTGACATACGATTTCCTTGCTGTTACTATACTGACTTCTTTGTGCCCGCAGACATCGAAACGCATCATCATTGCCAACACTTTTCCCTTTCCTCTAGCTCTATCTATCTCTATCCTACGGCGTTACATCAGCCAAGGTGAGCAATTCTTGCACTATGCGATGTCCCTTGTCTGCCCACTGCGCAACAATTCATCCGGCCCATTTCTTTTACTTGTGTAGACTGACAGCTTTCATTTTTTTTAGCGATCACAATGCTCACTGCGCTGATCCAGATCTTCCCTCTTTACTTTGCAAGCTTCTCTTCTTCAATCCAACCGTGCAGCCAGATAAGGCTGTGCCACAGGAGTTCACGTCGTAATTCTGGAATGAGGATAAGACTACAAATACTGGTCTCATTCTTGAAGCTATCCATCTGTTATTGGGATCCAAAGGAGTCGGTAGGATTACAACGCTGCTCTCTCATATGTGCAATATATATTGATATATGTGCCTTTTGCAGCTCCGGGAGGGTTATGCCTTCACAAGATGGCTCATTGAGATGGCTCTAGCGTCGAACGTGCCTACTTTACTCAAGGCCAAGGTAATTTAGACTGACTTATGACAATTGCATCCCTTGTATCAGTACCGTATGTGTAGAAATAGAAAAATAAAATTGCATTTTAATGTAAATATTGTGTGACTACCATTAGCGATGATCATGAATGGCCAAGCAAGGCATACATGATCATATCCTTGCAGTATGATGAGTATGATCAAGCACGATCAATAGAAATGGCCTTGATCAGACCATTTAGAGTTACGCACGCAGATCAGACTCAGGATTCTCAACCCAGAATGATGGACCTCTTGTTGAAATATCGAGCTCGCGCGGCTTGTTTTAGCTCACTTTTACTGTACACCCATTTTTAGTGTCGTGCTAATGTCCCTTCCATTCCTCCTGTTGACATATATTCACTCTGAGTAGCATAAAAAGCGATGTAATTAGCCCTGGGAATGACTATGCGTTTGCCCACATAATTCCCACTCGTTTCCCGCCCGCGCGTCCGTTTTTCCAACACCTCTGCCATTAAGTTCGACCTTGATTGGTCTTGATCATACAGAGGTTGGACATGACGGGACATGAATGCATGACGACCATGATGGCCATGACGCACACGATCAGACCTGATCATCTCCGATCTTATTTTTGCTAATTTTGTGATGGAAAAGGTACGTCGAGGCTTGGAAAGGTCACGGGATCACTACTAGTAGCACGAGTTGTTTATCAGCAATCCGAACCCTTTGTCCGCAGCCGTCGTCCTCATTTCACACCTTGACAATGCAGACTAAGAGTCTGCAGGCTTCGGTGATACCCTTTGATTGGTTGATCAGAAGTCGCACTCTACTACGCAGTCCGCAGTAATGTACTAACGCTAGGGGATTCTCTATGACGCACAATGGACTTCTGTGAAAAGCTTTGTGATGTGACTTCGTGATAGACAAGCCCTGAAACCGACGGACTCCCCTATACAATGATGTACTGGACGTCAGGGGCGACACTTATATACCCTTGTAATCCTAATACCGACTTATTCCTGCTTCCCTCAAAGCGCTTGCTTTGATAGTCAGTTGCTATGGCCCCGACACTATTCTCACCTGAAATGATATCCGACGTCGCAAAGCCTCCTCCAGATACTCCTACAGTAACCCAATCACCACTCTGGGAATTCCGTCAACCGTTTGACCCCAAATCATGGCCTTCCGGGCTGGCTCCGGTGAATTGTCTCTTCCTTTATTGTTCTGATGTTAATAGCAATCGTTTCAACTGATCAATGACCGTCATCAGCACAGTCCAACGTGGTCTTCACCAAGCGAAGCTATGGAGAGTCCGACTAATTCTCTTTTTTCTCGTCAGTTCGCTGCCATGTTGCAGCGCCAGTTTGACGAAGAGGATGCCAATGACCGTATGGCTGCCATGTTGCAACGCCAGTTCGACGAAGAGGATGCCAAGGACCGCATGGCTGCCATGTTGCAACGCCAGTTTGACGAAGAGGATGCCAAGGACAGGTTGGCTGCCATGTTGCAACGCCAGTTTGACGAGGAGGATGCCAAGGACGGGTTGGCTGCCATGTTGCAACGCCAGTTTGACGAAGAGGCGGGTGAACAGTTGGCTGCCATGATGCAACGTCAGTTTGACGAAGAGGACCACCTGTTGGCTGCGGAGCGTGCAGCTGAGGAACAACAGCGCGTGTTTGACTGTAAAATATGCATGGACACGCTTCCAGAAGAATCAATTGCGCGCATCGAACCTTGCGGACACTCGTTTTGCAAGGAATGCATTCGCGGACTCATTGTGTCACAGATAGAGTCACGCCGCTTCCCCGTCTTGTGTCCAACGTGCACGGCAGAGCCAGACAATAATCGCCCGGAATCGATTGGGAGTTACGTGTCGGTTATCCATGATTTTAGACATGCAGGCTAACTCGATCATGTGTGTGCGTGCGTGCATTGTCTAGAGGTTACGCAGAATCTGGTACTCGAAATTGGTATCACGCAGAAGCAAACCGAAATATGGACCGAGATGGAGATGGCAGAGTTTTTCGTCCCCTTGCAATGCCGCAGGTGAGTGAGCCGTTTCGAATCGAACTTTCGTGACTTATCTAAGTCTCACGGCGACCTGACAGGTGCGGCCAATCTAGTCATCTCGACAAAGAGGGATTCAACCAGGCGAAGAACTTGCATTGCCCCATGGAAGGTTGCACATATGTCTGGTGCAAGGAATGTCAGCAAGAAATCGTTCCCAATGGACCGGCGCACTCATGTGACGGCTCTTCGGAACTAAAGCATCTGGTCCAGCAGCAGGGCTGGAAGTACTGCCCGGGTAAGATTTCATTTTTTCTGATCATCATCGAGAGTGAAAATGACGTCTATGACAGGGTGCAACACGCCATGTGAAAAGATTTCTGGGTGCAGCAGTGTATATGTGAGTCATCGGACGTGACGTGACGAGACGAAACACACTAAGCCGAACTTTTATATATTTCCCGTATCACAGTGCGTTGCTCCCGGATGCAGATCGTGCGTAATATTTCGCGTCTGCCTCCTTGGTGTAGAGGTATCTGACGCAGAGGGCCACTTACCAGACATTTTTACTATTGAGGCGGATGCCGCACCAGGCCTGCTACGGCCACCTTACAAGGAAGAGGAGATGAAGCGCCAGTGTCGATGCTGAAACCCACGGTCTCTGCGAAACTCCCTTAGCTAAATTATGGTTTTCGAATAGTCTACGATTTCTCGTGTATCTTCTCCCTCCGGCCGGGTGCCGGTGGTTTGATTTATGTTGAGCTGATGTATATATTAAACGCAGACGGTTCAAGTCTTTAGGACCTTTGAAGAGAGCATCACTGGCTGTTAGTAGTCCGGCGACCGAGTCTTGAAATCTGATGAGAGGCATTGGCTTGCAAACGAAGTACCGAAAAGGCCGTGTTGAGGGTGTGCGCGGTTGGGATGAGTTCGGTTCCCGTTACAAACTGTAGAGTGTACAATTATTGGCACAGCAATAATGTGGCTCGGAATCAACAACTACTCCATAAAACTCTGTCGGCACTCAATGGGAAATAGGACATAGTGTACTATATCGGTCTCAAGCATTTTAATTGAAGAAACTGGAGGGAAACTTGTGTTGCACAGTAGCCGGTGTGCAAACCACCCAAATTCCAGTTGTTCAAAACATTTTGTCACGTTTTGTCACAGTGCCGATTCATTCTCCACTCGGCATATCCATATGGTAGTAGACGAAAAACGCGATCAACGAGCTGAGTTTGAAATTCGCCTTGATCGACATGCTCACATGTCACGCTCACAAGTCTCAATGGTACTGTTCAACGAGATAACATGCAGTGGCCGCGAAACTTGATGTATATGTTGTCCTTTGCTATTCCAATTTATTTACAAACTTATGGCAATTTTTATGGACATTTAGAACAGCAGTGTCACTTTTTTGGCAAGTTGCCCCGATTTGGCCTCAAAACCTTGCTCCGAAGGCATCTCTGGACCGTTTTTCTTGGAATAAATTTTGTATCCATACTCTTCATATATGTAGAATTGAATCCCGAACTTTATTTGGAGAAAAAGTTGCAAGGATGAAGCACCCGATGCGATTTTGAATCTCTATGCCGTTTTGAATCCCACTGCACGTGATAGTATACCATGGGGTCGAGCTCACGCGTGGTTACCTCGCTGGTTACCCCCGCTTAGCTTAAGCGAGGCAACCAGCCTTGGTATACGATTCGTGAAAAGGTACAGTAACCAGTTTTTCTTCCTAACCCCTTACTCGCGGCCATCCTCACATCACGCGCGAAGTCACTCGTGGCTCAGGCTCGATAGATACGAAGCAGACTCTTATATATGACGCAGACTTTCGCCAGATATCTTTCATTGGTTGATCAGAGCACGCATTGTACTACGGAGTCCGCAGTGATGTACCAACTCCAGTGGGGACCATCCTTACGCGGCACACATTGGACTTCTATGAAGCTTTGTAGGGGCTTCGGGTGAAACGATCATCAAGTCTTGTTTTTATGTGACTTCGTGATAGACAAGCACTGAACCCGACGAACTCCCCTATGCAATGATGTACTGGCGTGTCAGGAGCGGTGATAACTGGGGCCCTAAGCTTATTTCCTGCTGTAGGGTGTCTCATCACACAGTCACTTATATACCCTTGTAATCCCACAACCAACTCGTCGTTGCTGCCTTCCTCCCCGAAACGCCTGCCTTGATAGTCAGTTACTATGGCCTCGAAACTATTCCCGCCCAGAATGGGGTTCAGCATTACAACGTCTCTTCCCGATACTCCCACAGAAGCCCAACCACCACTCTGGACCTTCCGTCAGCCATTTGACGCCAAATCATGGTCTTCTGGGGTGAATTCCTTCGTCGTTCCGATGAATCATTTCAACTGATTTATGACCATCATCAGCGCAGTCCAACCTTGTCCTCACTTAGCGAGGCAATGGAAAGCCCAACTAATTCTCTTTCTTCACGCCAATTGGCTGCTATGTTGCAGCGCCAGTTTGATGAAGAGGATCACCTGTTGGCTGCGGAGCGCGCAGAACTTCTTGCTTCTGCGGAACAACAACATGTGTTTGACTGCGGAGTTTGCATGGACACGCTTCTAGAAGAATCGATCGCACGCATCGAGCCTTGCGGACATTCGTTCTGTAGGGAATGCGTTCGTGGTTTCATCGTGTCACAGATAGAGTCCCGCCATTTCCCCGTTCTGTGTCCAACATGTACGGCAGAGCCGGACAACAATCGCCCGGAATCGATTGGGAGTTACGTGTCTTCTATTTGCTTCGGGGTGATTATTAACCAAGCTAATGCGGGGCGTGCGCGTTGTTATAGAGGTTACGCGGAATCTATTACTCGAGATTGGTACCACGCAGGAGCAGTACGAAACATGGGTTGAGATGGAGATGGTAGAGTTTCTCATTCTTTTACAGTGCCGTGGGTGAGTGAGCAATTTCAAATCGAACTTCCATGACCACGCCTAGATCTCATGGGTCTCTGACAGGTGCGGCCAATCCAGTTATTTCGACAAAGAGGGGTTCAACGAGGCGCGGAACTTGCATTGCCCCATGGGAGGTTGTACATATGTCTGGTGCAAGGAATGCCAGCAGGAGATCGTTCCCAATGGGCCGAATCATTCATGTGATGGCTCTTCGGAACTGAGGCATGTGGTCCAGCAACAGGGCTGGAAATTCTGCCCAAGTAGGTTCACATACTTCTCCATAATCGAGCGTGAGAGATGACGTCGCTAGCGTGCAACATTCCTTGCGAAAAGATTTCTGGGTGCAACTTTTTATCTGTAAGTCGGACGTAACGAGACGAAGAGCATAGAGCTGAGCGCTGAGCCTTTATATTTCCCATGTCATAGTGCATTTCTCCCGGATGCAACTCGTGCGTAATATCCGGAATTTTTCTTCCGTGATGCAGAGATTTCTGATGTAGAGACCTTGTCTTCAGGCATTTTTGCTACAAGTGTAGCGAATTGATCGTCAGATCGGCCGTGCCCACGGACATCGCACAAGGAAAGAGTACGCATTACAGAACGTGTACTGCGTGAGCCCACAGTTTCCGCTCAAACACCTTGGGCTAAATTGGGATTTCGAATGGTGATTGATGATCGAATTTCTCGCGTACCTCCCCCTCTGATGTCCGCGTCGTGTCACGCGGTGGTTTGTTTACTGTGTGTTTGAGGTACTGTACAATATATTATATTATACGCGAACGGGTCGGGCGTGTAGAATCTTGAAGCGACTTCGCTGGGCCAACGCTGGCTACTAGATCGATGAAATCTTCGAAGTGATAGAGACCGTTTGACTGTATGTTCAAAGCCCACGAACTTGAAGCGTCCGATAAGATCTCAAGATTGGGGATGACATCATGAGTTCGGTTCGCGCTCAGACCGACTTCGGAGAGGTAAGGGTCGATCCTTACAGTTTCATCCCCATTACCCACATCTATACTCGGCAGCCCTGTATCTTGGCGTTCAGGCCGTACCAGTGATGACATATTCTCCTGCTTACATATGACGTAATAATTAGAAAATCATGGGAATATTTACTGCGGGCTGTTTGCCTCGTTGAGTTAATGTTGATGCAGTTGATGGCCCAGAGGTGCGCTCTTCCGAATCAGATAGTCACTGTGTGCGTCTGATAGTGCTATCCTAGCACAGAAGCATCAACCAACGTGGGAAAAAACAAAGCTTGCCATGAAGAAAACAGGATTTCTTCGACATTATCACCGCGGCGCCGCGCGATCGGAGGACTGATCACGGAATCCCTTGGAGACACTGGAACGATGAAAGGAGGTGCCACACTAGCGCCTGACACGCAGTCGATGTGAAAGAAGAAAAGAGGGGTGCGTGATCATCTCAGGCCCGCTATCCATATATATATCGTAAAGACCTCTTCTTTCTTCTTCCCTAGGACAACCTCTATCTGGTTCCCTACTCAAACATTTCATCTGACTATTCCATGTCGACAACGCGTTTAACTGACAGTGGTGGGCACTCTTTCTAGTTTCTTTCAGGTTATCATATAACATGTCCCTGATGTACCCAGTAGATCCACTGTCGATTTCAAATCCACCCGCGGTCTCCCCTGATACCGCAATTGTAACAACATCTTCATTCGATTTGATTTTGGTTTATAGAGTCTTGACATGCATTCCAGTCTAGGGCTAGCTATATCAGGGACGTCTATCGATGGCGGCGCAGAGTCCGATCAATTTATGTCGCTCCCTCCAACGCCTGCCGCCGAGGACGATGAAGATGCTTTCTTCTGGAAGGGCGAGTTGGCTCATGTTTATCTGGTATTCTGGTGGCTTATTTCTGCGATGTTCCCCAGACCCAGACCCAGACCCTTCTCCCGCACCACCGCGTGTTTCAGATACGTCCCCGGGGCCCTCTACACCCCGAAACCCAGCGAATGGTGAGAATGGTTACCCTAGGCCTCTTTAATGTGACTCATATGCTTTGGTGGTGCCAGCTGCACGCCCTCCACCTCAATCCTCCGCCACCAAAGAGGGTAGTCGCGTGCCGGCGCGGAAACCATCACCACCTCCCGAGGATCCCTCCTGTCCCGTCAAAGGGATGTATCGCCTTCTCGATCTGATTACGGAACAAGGAAGCAGTGGCCTTGGTATTTACCTCTTCCCAGACTATCAGTTTCCGAACACTCATAGACTTTATAGTCGATAAGATTGTCATCGCACAACCATCGCTTCAGGCGTTCATCAATGCGCTCTCTCCAGGCGCTTACTCATCTATCACAAAGGTCAACTTCAAGAAGTTGGATAATAGCGCACTTAAGCCGTTGGGGGTGTATGGGTCGAAAGAGGAGATCGTTAGGTTCCTCCGTGAGATTCGTGCTGTGGATGACAACACGTACGTTTAAGCTTTCTTATATCTATTAAAGTTAATTTGTTCGAGAAAAGGGCGAGAAAATTACTCACACCGCAGAACGGCTTCACTTCTAGGGGCGCTGAGCCAATTCTAAGATCAGGATTATACGTCGTGCGCTCTTTCATCTCGATGGCAGAAGAACAAGCCTATGTCTTGTACTGGCCTGAAGATACAACGTGGAATGATCAGGCAGTGTCCACCGTCCAGCGTAATAGAGTTACGTTCATGCGGTATGACTAATCTCTTCGCATTTAGTCCGTGATTGACCAGACCCTCGTAGATACCTCACTAAACTATGTGATCAGATCGTCTGCCTGCTCTCGTCAAAACATTCACAAGCCATTGTGTGGGACAACGAGGATGACGACGACGTATCCACCGATTCAGATGACGACTCGGGCCGGCTTTACGATTTCGTTGTTGCAAAAACCAACGATCAAGAGGAGAATGTCGTGGCGCGACCAGGATTTACGGTACATTATTTTCGAACAGAGCTCCTTCTCGGCATTGATTACAATTTTTCTCATCGGAAGATGGACTCTTCGCTTCTCATCGATCAGCAACCTCTGCCTGGGATCCACGTTGACCACAAGAACCTATCTCCGAGGCTATTATATGGAGAAACTGCGCAGGGTATCATGACAGCCGAGTTTAAACAGGCGGAGACAGTGGTCGAGAAGTTTGTTCACCGTGATCAGAGTGCCCCGCAGATCCGCCTTCTTCTGTAAGCAACTCTTGCGCTTCTAGGCACCAGCTTGATGGAATCATGTTTCAGTGGAGACGATGTTGTGCTCTGTCTATCTGAGAATATCGATGACAAATCCTTGGAGGGTTTGATGAAACTAGGGCTCATCAACCGGTTTCCGAAAGAGTTCGCAACGTGGGAGAGACACAAGGAAGAGATAATGCAACGCTTCCAAAGAGTCCGTACCGAACGACAAAACGAGATGCATACAATACTCGAGCACAACCTCGAAGATATAAAGGTCAAACTACGGGAGGCTGTGATAATCGAGGTGCTGAAAGCTTTCCCGTAAGCATTGATTGTTTAGGCCACTCGCCGAGTGAGCTCATTCGTGCCTTCGAAATTTATGACAGGTCTGTTCAGCGCGAGACTATTTTTCCCAAGTCGAGCTCCTCCGATACTGCCAAAGCCAAAGTAGACGCCGATAATGCGACGCGTAAACATATCTCTTCTGCATATGTCTCGTTGTTGACATGACGTTTAGACCCCCTCCATGACCTCTTTCGCATTTCACCTAAAACAGAACAAACCTTTCGGGGTAACATACGTGCTGCCAATCTCGAAAAGGGGATCAGGGGTACAGACTTTCAGTTTAAAAAAGGGCGCATCCTTATCCTTTATTATCTCCTTGAGAACACCAGTGGCCTAGATAGGGGCCAAATCCGGACCTTGGCCGACGCTGTACTTATTCACCGGGATACACAAACCATCTTATCAATTCTCAAATTCGCTGCAAAGGAGGATAAAGACAACACCAGTGGTGGTTATTTCAGTCTCAGTGCCGCCAAGGAACGTGTGAAGAATACTCTTGGGATGGGTAAAGGTTCCAAGTCGACGAGGGAGGAGGCGATGTGGAGGGAGGCCAATAAATTTGTAACATCAGTGTCTGACTCTCGTTTCCTCTCACAGCTCAACGCTGCTCCCGTCGATGAATGCTTACATGATGCAGCTGTTGAGGCTGAGGAAACTGCCTATGCCTATCTTAGGAAGCTGGTCGGGTCTCTCGTGGATGGAATTGGCCAACAGATTTTCACTATTCAGAAGACAGAGTGCGACAAGCAAATACAACGAGACGTCACCAGCGGAGAAGAGAAGGAACTTGGAGTCCTCCGGTCCGAATTCGTTCATCGAATTGAGGATTTGACTCGAGAGCGCTCTCGATCGTACGTTTACAACAACCTCAAATGATGGCCCATAAAATAACACAACGCAGTCCTAGGAGCATCCATATCGATAACTTCGCAGTGAAGAAGGAGCACTACTATTCTCCAGGTCTGTTAATCCAACCCTGTTCAATCGAGGGCGTACCTCATCAGTTGGGTAGTATCTTACTCTATCAAGGGGCGTCAAGAATCCCAGCAGAACCAGGAGATTGAATATCACGTTCACACATTACGCCTGCGAGCCGATCAAAAACACAATCTCCAGCTCGATCCTTCTTATGTTCCAACTCCCGTGATCAATGACCGACTCGCTCACTCATTTCGCGTTCCCTCTGATACCATCGTAAAGTGAGAGCGTAGTAAGCTCGCATATGCCAGCGCTTATCGTCGTTATTCAGATACGCCCATCTCCTGGAAGGAGATCGAATTCTTTTGGGCCTTGTCGATTCTCAGGGGAACGTTATGATCTTTCTCGATAAGCTGAACCGCATAGATGCTACCATCAAGAGTAAATCGCATGCAAAGTTTTTCCACCAGGACAAAATCGGCCAAACGTGCCTCTTTGCCTTTGACGAATCGAAACGTATGTTGGCCGTGTACGCATCCGCCAGAGTGCGTACTTCTTTTTCCGGATTTATTTCTCCATAAATCTAACCCGGGTTCTCAGATGCAACTCCATGTCTTCGTATTTGACGAGGAACTCAAGTCCTTGCGGGGATTGGGAACTGCAATAGACCTCCTTCCCTTTTATAACACCGGAATAGCAATTGTCCATGCATGTTTCGTTCATGGGAGTGAAGAGATCCTCTTTGTGGATTCGAACGCTCAAGCTAGGATTTTCTCTTTGATCACACTACAACCTAAGTACTTGTCTGTTTCTCGTCTTCACGCGTATCTCTCTGATGCCTTTTTGTAGGCCAGCATCTCTACAACTGTCACAGGTACCACGTGCTATTTACTCATCCCCGGATGGATCCTGTGTGCTCGCAGTTCAAGAACAGGATGGGGAGTCTACACTGACGGCGTATCACTGGTCTACGTTTGCGTCGACGAATGGGATATCTGTCGCACTTCCTGACTACCCTGTCGACCTCAACGCGGCGCTTCTTACCTCCATAATCAGTCGGAACAATATCCACCTTATTGGCCTTGACCTAGAGTCACGGTCCTGTCGATCTGTTATCCTCGGTATCACCCGTAAAGCCACTGAGTTCACTTTCCAGGAGCGGGGGTCCAAGGCTACAACAGGCCATGGCAAACATACCGTCCACAATTGTCTCATTGACTGCCACGCTGATGTCTGGACTCGTTTCCCTGTTGTGCCGGCGGTGAAACGCCATACTATAACTTCTTCCAGCGAGCGGCAACAGAAGATACTAGTGTTTGTCACAGATGACGACCGGCGCCCTTTCTCTTCTCACTTTTCAGATAACATCCATACCTTCGAAAGGGCATCGCGAAAACCAACCGGTGACGAACTCAGGGGTATATCGGTATCCGCACGCACCTTCCCTTCTTTTGCGCAACGTTTCCCCTCTAGTCCGGATTGGCCTGTCTCCCGTTTCCGAGCCGGAGAGTGGCTGGCGGACTTGCTATGCCTCATCCCTATCCATATTGCGATTACCCATGAAAACAGATTTGTTCCCCTCAAGGACGGCGTTATGTCGGCGCAACTAGAGAAGTCGTTGCTCGGAGCCGAGGTCAACAAAATTGTAGACAGTTTGTCGCTCGGATGGTATGAGTCGATTTTCCAGTCATATTGGGCATCAAAAGTGAGGGTTTCTCTGTCTAATTGTCCGGGACTTCCTTTACCGTATCATCTATGCCAGCCCGTGAAGGTTGTCTCGTCGATGGGAGAGCAATCGGTTGGGAAAAGCTTCACCCTCAATCATCTCGTGGACACTTCTTTTGCGGGCAGTGCGATGCGAACTACTGGTCAGTTCCGAGTTGTCATCATTCGAATCGGAAAACTCACCGAACTAGAGGGTGTATGGATGTCAGTTTCTCCTACTGATGATGCGCTCATTGTGGCCCTGGATTTCGAGGGTGAGTTCAACGTCCCTTATCGAAAACCGCTTGGTACCATGTGAGGACGGACAACCAACAGGCGTACACAGTCTCGAGCGTTCGGCTCAGGAGGACACGCTTCTCGTTCTCTTCAATACTGCCATTTCTAATCTTGTGAGCCGTGTGATCACGTGATCATCGCCACTTGATTACTAATTCTTTGTGGAGGTTCTGTTCCGTAACAACTTTGCCCTGAGCAGAGATATCACTGGTCTTTTCCAGTCCTTCCAGTCAAGTTCGTCTGTGTTGGATCCGGCTTCCAACCCGTCGCTTTTCCAGTCCACATTAGTAGTCATCATCAAGGTGGGCAAGTGTCGCGCTGGGCAAAACAACGGCTCACGTCTCCTTTCAGGACGTCATCGACTCGGACAAGGCTGAAATTACGAGGGAGTAAGTTCTTGAGTCATACCATATCTATCCTGTGTTAACGTTATATAGATTCTCGCTCAAGTTCCAGAAGATAGTTCAGGACGAGCAAGATGCCAACTTTATCTCTCGTCTTCACGCGGGAAAACTGCAGATTATCCCGTGGCCCGTGATTGAATCGAGAGAATTCTACAAACTTTTCGCTGCACTCAAAAGGAAGCTCGACCAACAGCCGACGTCGCACCACACCGCCGGCGAATTCTTGCATACGCTGAAGACGTTGATGGCGAAATTGAAGGTCTGTTTGTCAACTTTCTAAGCCTTCTTTTCTACACCAATTAGCTGTATCTCTCAACAGGCAAATGATTGGGGTGCTATGTCACGTACGCTTGCTCGTTCTGATATTTGTCGTCACCCTGAATCTCTGCTCTAGAAACTATGGCCGCGCATCGTGCAAACTCTCTCCTAGCAATCTTGCCTAATGCCTTGGAGACGGGATATTCAGAGGTCTTCCCGGAGCGAGAGCCGCTAAAGGTGTGCCCAAAATTGAGGCTGTCATTCGCCAAACTGACGACCACAGAACTTTGACACGGACCTAGTGATCGAAGCCGAGGATACAGAGGCCCGGTTTTTGCTGGCCGGACCCGATGCTCCAGTAGCAGACCTCGAGCCTTTCCTCGGGGCTCTCTGTGATTCCTGGGACCAGATGACCTCTAGACAACACCTTGACGACTCGGAATGGATTTTGGACCTTGCGCAGTATTTGGCCCGACTCGCTGATCTGCGTGCAGCCCATGTGGATACGTGGCTGAAGTCGAATATACAACGATTCCAAGCCGGGAATTCCAGCATCGAAGAGCTACGCCGAACGTTTGACAGCGCTGTCATAGATCTACGAGCCAGCGTCCAACTTTGCCGGTCGCAGTGTAGTTCGTGCAACCTCTTCTGCATACAGAGCCGTTTACATGAAGGCAACCACAATTGCCTGACGAGCCATGAATGTATCCACGATTGTACCTTCTGCCAACGGGAATTCATGACTACCAAACGTTGTGGCCAAACGTAGGTATAATTAATTCTCCCATTCTCCTTTTTCTAACATGTTGCGAATATTAGCGCGGGCCATTCTGGAAACCACGTGTAAGGTTATACGTCTTCGTGATGATACATGTCGCTCACATTTTCTCTGCTGCAGATGCCGTGTGGACTCTCATCTGTGTGGGGAGCCTTGTGCGTTTTCCGGAAAGCAAGGATGTGTGAACGAGTGTGTTAAGGTAACGCAGTCGACTTGGTCTTATGTATCTGTCTCACTCTTCCACCCTCGTTAGGCATTCTCACACGAAGGCGACCACGTTTGTTCCGCTCCGGTCCACATGTGCGGTCAAGTATGTTGATCATTCAAAACGGTATTGTGGGCATTTACTAAAGCGCTCTCTTAGCCATGCGATTTGATTGGCTTGAGACTCCCGAACGGGAAATCGTTCACGTGTTCCGGGACATGTCGCGTTCCTATGTGAGCCATGTTACTCCTCCGCAGACAACCCTGTGATAGAGCTCTGCTCAGAAACGAAGAACACATGGTACATGCCTGTGAACATAGACTTTGTCCCGTTTCTTGTCAATTATGCAAGCGACTATGCAGTGGGGATCACTTACATGGCCTTGACCCTGACCAAAGTCACCTTTGCGGGTTTGTATGCTGTTTCTTTCTCATGAACGTCGTTCATTTCAGCCTTCTAGACAAGAACACTCTTGTAGTGCTTTGTGCTCCGCCCCCGGCATATGCCAAATAGATACGACCCCCCAGTCCATAGAGGCTACGTTCACCGGCAGGCATGAAACTTTCCAATATACGAAGGTATGAATCTCTTTGTTGAGGCCATGAACTAATATCCTCATCACGGATTCAGTATACGCAGGGTATGTTTCCCGCGGCTATGCGTTACTTTCTTAAAATTACCTTACTTCAGCTGCGAAGCGTCTCCGCTGTGTCAAGATAATTTCGCCTGGAGAGGTTGAGCATTCAGGTCCGCACATTCATAACAACGAAAAACAGCCCTTCCATTACTGCGAGAGCCGGTAAGTTAGTCAAACTTTAAGTTCCTCGAATGCTTATCAGCTGTAGGTGCGAGACATGTGGTTATCTGTGCACGCTTCCCTTGGGTTCGATCATAGTTTCTGGCCCTCTGACTGGTAGCTGAATTTAGTTTAGGGCATCCACAACAGGAGCATGAGACGCACCATGGGTCCATGTCACGCACAAGATGGGCTATCGACGGACCAGACGGGACCAGTCTCGAGTTGGAAGGACGCAGGTTCTCATCGAATGACGACGGCGCCCCGATGCTTTGCAATTTGGTGTGCACATCGATGGGGCGACACGTCCATATCGACTACTGTCGTGGTGATCCCTGTGATAATCCCGAGACGCAGCATATTGATGAAATAATGGTTCCAAACCCCGATCAGCCGAAAGATTGGATCACGCATGGTCTTCACTGGCGCCGAATGGGTAAGCTCGTCATATGAGCACGATACTTTATTTCGCTCATAGAACGATCAGGTTTCAAAGGTGACGGGGACGACAACTCCGTATTGCCTGCGTTCAACGAATCTGTCTTTGCAGATCCATATCCTCGTGAAGAGCAAGCAAATTTTGCGAAGTGGTATGTAATCTCGTACTAAGTTCTGCTGTATTTTGTCTTACGCGCCATGATAGCGATGCAATGTGCCCAGGTAACGATATCCTCGTATTAGTCTTAGTTGCTATCGTTGAAACACGATTTTTCAATTCAAGGCCCAGAACACACCGTGGAAGTTGGCGGTGCTAACGCGCAGCCATCTCGTTGCACTCTTGCTCTATTTCACCCGCCAATCGACGCCGCAAATGCGCCAGCTGGTCTCGGATATGTGTCTTATGACGGCCACCATTTCAGTTGTAAGAATCCTATAGTAATGCAGCAAGCCTTCCATGTGTGAGTAGTTTATTTCTTTACCATCGATTGACAACCCTCAATTTAGCCGTTCCATAGGATCTTCGTCATTGACAGGTCTGTTGCCCTGTTTCCTACTTTATCTCTTTACAAACGCCTTGGATTCCAGATCTGGATCAATGTGCCAGCAAGACCGGCAACCACTTCCCAACGCGGCTGGGATTGACCGCATCACGCCTACGGCAAACGACAGGCTTGGAAGTGTCCTCTCTGCTCTCTACAGCTTCTGGCTGGCCCGCCAGGCTGCTATAAATCGCAATGCCCAGCTGGGCGGGGCCAGGCGGGATGCGTATAGTTTGATCTTCTTCAATCACGAACCGTCGACTTCTATAGAAAACGATCTTGCGAGCTCTCCCGACGAGCTGTTGACTGCCGCCCTGCGATTTGAAGCCGATGGCGGGACGGACTTCACCCGTGCTCTTGAGAGCGCACAGAATATCATGAACGCACACTGGAGCACCGAAAGGTACAAAACAATTCCGGGAAAAGAGATCTCGTAACCTTTACACGATGTGCTGATATGTATTATAGAACGCCTGTCTTGATTTTCTTGTCCGATGGTGAGGACTACGTTAGGGATGAACCCATCTACGACATCTGCCGCGGAGCTGTTCGCCAGGGGTTCGTGTGATTTATTTTCGATGCTTTCTGGAGACTGCTGACAGTATAAACGTCAGGAGGCCCCTTTCATTTCACGCAGTCTCTTTTGGGCATGATGCTGCTTCGTCCTCACTACGTAGGATGACGCAGATTGCCCTAGATGTACAGAACAATGCACCACAAGATCCACTGCTTCCTGCTACAGCCAACATTCCCTCCTCGTATACGGAGGCTCTGGACACGGTGAGAGGGAAACGCCTCCTTTTCATTCCAGAGGATTGATGCGAACTTTAATTCAGGTACGCCTAGCAGAGACGTTCTTGGGGCTCGCCGAATCGTTGAGAAAGCCGCGTGGTTCCCTATTTTCATCCTACTAAGTCTGCTGTATACCGTGACGTTGTCCGTTGACCGATACAATTCCGATACATCCGTTGTCTGCCTGTACTTTGTCACTACTCATTCTCTGCTGTTGTAATCAATCATGAATTCGAAAGTTGCACTTTATCTGGCCCCTCCAACCAAAAAATTGACCTGGTAAGCCACCGAAGGGCGACAAATATGGTAATAGTTGCTGTAAGCGAGGAATTTAGAACTCCGATGAGGACGCGACTCGCGTTCAGCGCAACTTGAACTTTCGCCACTTTCAACGTCGGCAACGACGACAAGACCCCAACTACCACTCTTATAATGTCGGGTCGTCCCCCTGGAAAGCCTGATTTATCAGGTTATAACTATGGGGCCATCTCCTCTCTCGTTTTGACCGCGGACCGTTCCGCGTTACCTCGCCGAGACAAGGAGCCCGACGGCGCCCCAACCACACTCTCCGGGCGTATTGACCCCCGGGAGATGGGCTCACGCGTTCAACGCGCGGCCCCCAAAGATCTTGACAAGAAGAAAAAGAGGGCAGCCGACAAGCAGGACTCGTCTGAACGCGCCGCCAAGCGGAAGCAAGAGGCCGCTGGCTTTGGCTACGCCGATATCCTCGAGGCCACCCAGGATGTCGAAGGTCTCACATATCGACCTCGTACTGCGGAAACACGCGAAGTTTACGAGCTTATTCTCTCCACCGTCCATCTCGCACTCGGAGACCAAGCTCAGGACGTCGTGCGCAGTGCCGCTGACACCGTGCTCGAGACGCTGAAAAGCGAAAACATGAAGGATTTTGACAAGAAGAAGGAAGTTGAAGAAGTTTTTGGTCCTGTCACTGGCGAGACGTTCTCTCAGCTCATCAATCTCTCGAAAAAAATTACCGACTACGGCGCTGAGGACGAAACAATGGCTGACCCCGACATGGAGCGCAAGGACGCAGAAATCGACGATGAAGTCGGTGTGGCTGTGGTGTTCGATGAAGAGGAGCAGGAAAGTGATGAAGAGGAGGGTTATGAGGTCAGAGATGAGTCAGACGAGGAGGAGGAAGGCGTCGAGGGCGACAAGGATGCTGAGGCCGAGGGCGAAGAGGATGGAGAAGGTGCCTTAGTCATTGGCGGTGCGTCTTCATCTAAGGCCGGCGGAAAGGCCAAAGCAGACAAGAATATCGTTTCCCCTCATTCTGTCGATGCCTTCTGGGTGCAACGCCTGGTTGGCGAGGTCTACTCCGATCCCCAAACCGCTTCCGACAAAACCATCGCCGTCCTGTCCATTCTTGGTTCCGAATCAAGCCTTCGTGACTGTGAAAACCAACTCATAGAGTTGTTCGACTACCAGTCCTTCGATGTCATCACCAAGTTCCTCAAAAATCGTGACGTCGTGGTATGGTGTACCAAACTCGCACGTAGCGATGCTAACGAACGTGTCAACGTCGAAGTTGCTATGCGCGAGAAAGGTCTGGGCTGGATTCTGCGCGAGCTGGCTGGGGATAGGCAGGCCAAGGCCCACGCGGAGGATGCCATGGACGTCGATGAGCAAGTCAAAACTGCGCAGGTGCCCAAGACTGCGACCCTTGCTCCTGGCTCGGTCGTACAGCCCAAGAAGACAGTAGACCTGGAGAGTATGATTTTTAGCCAGGGTGGACACCTGATGTCCAACAAGACGACCAAGCTACCTCAGGGGTCATTTAAGCGCGCGAAGAAGGGATACGAGGAAATTCATGTACCAGCGCCCAAATCTAAACCGGTGGCGACTGGTGAACTCGTACTAATTACTGACTTGCCAGAATGGGTGCAGCAGGGTTTCCCTGGACTTAAAACTCTAAATCGCGTGCAGAGCAAGCTCTATCCGATAGCATTCGGTACTGACGAACCAATTCTGCTCTGTGCTCCAACTGGGGCTGGCAAGGCACGTTTTGTCACGCATTTTTGCGGTTCGATGTTGACACTCTCCTAGACTAACGTAGCTATGCTCACCATCCTCAATGAGCTTGGCAAGTGGCGTGACGAATCTACCGGCGCCTTCAATCTTGATGCTTTTAAGATCGTCTACGTCGCTCCCATGAAAGCTCTCGTACAGGAGATGGTCGGGAACTTTAACTCGCGTCTGAGTCCGTTCGGCATCAAGGTCGGCGAACTTACCGGTGATTCGCAAATGACGAAACAGCAAATTGCCGAGACACAAATTATCGTAACTACACCAGAGAAGTGGGATGTCATCACGCGCAAGAATTCCGACACGTCTTATACGAATCTTGTTCGCCTCCTCATCATTGATGAAATTCATCTTCTTCACGACGAGCGTGGTCCAGTCCTCGAAAGCATTATCGCGCGGACGATTCGACGCATGGAGCAAACCTCAGATTACGTTCGTCTTGTCGGCCTCTCCGCTACGTTACCAAACTATCAGGACGTCGCCACCTTCCTCCGCGTGGACCAATCCAAGGGACTTTTCTACTTCGATGCATCCTACCGTCCTTGTGCACTCCAGCAACAATTTATTGGTGTCATGGAGAAGAAGGCCATCAGGCGGTACCAGGTCATGAATGAAGTCTGTTACGAGAAAGTGCTTGACCAGGCTGGCAAAAACCAAACACTCGTCTTCGTCCACTCGCGCAAGGAGACGGCGAAGACCGCCAAGTTTATTCGTGATATAGCCATCGAGAAGGAGACGATTACCCAATTTGTCAAGCCCGACTCGGCAGTACGAGAAATCCTGACTGAAGAAGCGAACAACGTTAAGGACGGTAATTTACGGGACCTCCTTCCCTTTGGTTTTGCGATCCATCACGCGGGGATGACTCGCGAAGACCGTGGGCTCGTTGAGGAACTTTTTGCCGACGGGTCGATTCAGGTACTGGTATGTACGGCGACGCTCGCGTGGGGCGTGAACTTGCCAGCACATGCAGTCATTATCAAGGGGACGCAAATTTACAACCCGGAGAAAGGTCGATGGGTCGAGTTGTCAAGTCAAGACGTACTACAAATGCTCGGCCGTGCTGGGCGGCCGCAGTTCGATACGTATGGCGAGGGTGTGATCATCACGAACCATGCGGAACTACAGTATTATCTGAGCCTGTTAAATCAACAACTACCGATCGAGTCACAGTTTGTGTCCAAGCTCGCGGACAATCTCAATGCAGAGATTGTCTTGGGTACGATTCGCAATCGGGACGAGGCTGTGCAATGGCTCGGATATACCTACTAGTACGCCATTTATTCCTATCCTTTCGACGAGGTGCTGACATACCACGTCAACGTTATTAGTTATGTACGCATGCTCAAGTTGCCGGCGCTATACTATGTCAGCGCAGACTATCAGGAAGATGATCCCAGTCTCGTACAAAAGCGCGCTGATATCATCCATTCTGCGGCTGCGCTTCTTGAAAAGTGCAACCTCGTGAAGTATGAACGTGCGTCCGGCCGCTTCCAAAGTACCGAACTTGGTCGGATCGCGTCCCACTACTATGTCACATACAACTCGATGTCCGTATACAACCAACACCTACGGCCGACTATGTCACAGCTCGAGTTGTTCCGCGTGTTCGCGCTCTCGAACGAGTTCAAGCTCATTCCCGTTCGCCAAGAGGTTTGTTGTTCATATGGTATGGTCGGTACGATTGGCACTGATGACATAATATACAATAGGAGAAGCTTGAGCTTGGCAAATTGCTCGAACGTGTACCCATCCCGGTCAAGGAGAGTGTCGAGGAGCCTGCGGCCAAGATCAACGTCCTTCTTCAAGCTTATATCTCACAGCTCAAACTGGAAGGTAACCTCGCTCAAGCGCAGTGTTATACTAGCACTCACTGTCCTTATTAACAGGCTTTGCTCTTGTCGCGGACATGGTATTCGTCCAACAATCGGCGGGACGGTACGTCTTTGTTGTTTTGATTTTCTTGTCTTGCGTTCTGACACCCGTCGTCAGTATTCTCCGAGCGATATATGAGATCTGTCTAAAACGTGAATGGGCTGTTCCCACACGGGCAGCTCTTGATATGTGCAAGATGGTTGAGAAGCGAATGTACGTATACCCGCTCTATAGATGCTTATTTCCGCTACATATATCACATTTACAGGTGGAGCTCTATGACGCCTTTACGGCAATTTAAGGGTGTGCCCCCTGAAATCATCCGGAAGGCCGAAGGCAAACAATTCGTAAGTTTTGGTAAACCTCTGTTGGAATATGGCGCTTACATCACCATTTTAGCCCTGGTACCGATACTTTGACCTGGTATGTCTCTTCCGTTGGACAATTTGGCTGTGCTGATCGTTGCCAAGGATCCACCCGAAATTGGTGAATTGTTGGGCATTCCGAACGCGGGACGCCTCGTCCACCGTTTGGTCCACAACTTCCCGAAGCTCCAGTAAGTAGTGGTTCAAATTTCCTCGGAGCTGTGCTCACCCCGCTCTAGATTACAGGCACAAGTCCAACCCATTACTCGCAAACTTCTGCGAATCGACTTGTCCATCGTCCCAGACTTCCGCTGGGACGAAAAAATTCACGGAACGGCAGAAACATTCGTCATCATGGTCGAGGATGTCGACGGAGAGGCCATTCTGTTCAGCGATTCCTTCGTTCTTCGTCAACGATACGCCGAGGACGAGCATAATGTTACCATCACCGTTCTCATGTCTGAACCCGTTCCTCCCAACTACTACATCAATGTCATCGCAGATCGTTGGTTACATGCCGAAACTCGTCTCCCCATCTCCTTTAAACATCTTATTCTTCCTGAAAGTTCCCCCCAACCGACTGCTCTCCTCGAACTTCAACCCCTCCCTCTATCGGCACTCCACAATAAGGAGTTTGAGGCCATTTACTCTTCAACCCTTAGGACGTTTAACAAGATCCAGACTCAAGTCTTCCAAGCTCTTTACACATCAGATGAGAACGTCTTTATTGGCGCCCCCACTGGCAGTGGGAAGACGATTTGTGCGGAGTTTGCCCTCTTACGCCTTTGGAGCAGGGCAGAACAACCTCGCGCAGTCTGCATCGAGCCGTTCCCAGAGATGGTCGAGCAGCGTGTGGCGGAGTGGGAAAAAAAATTTGGACAACTCCAGGGAGGCAAAGAAATTGTGGCACTCACGGGAGAGACGAGTGCGGATCTCCGTTTGTTGGAAAAGGGCGACGTCATTGTTTGTACTCCTTCTCAGGTACGTTGAACGTGCGGCCACCTCGTCGGGGCTTTCTGACTTTTACAGTGGGATATCCTTTCAAGGCGATGGCGGCAACGAAAGAATGTGCAAAATATCGGCCTGCTCATTGCCGACGAAGTGCAGCAAGTTGGCGGCGAGGTTGGGCCTACTTACGAGGTTATCATCTCGCGAACGCGGTATGTTTCTGCACAGACGGAAGTGAAAACACGGATTGTCGCCTGTGGGGTGTCATTGGCCAACGCGCGTGATTTAGGAGAGTGGATTGGTGCTTCGTCACATACAATCTTCAACTTCCCACCAAGGTCAGCTTTCCTCTCCGAGGTCTTCGGTTTTGTTCCTGACCCTGAGATTATACTTTAGTGCCCGTCCTCTGGACATGGATATTCATATACAGAGTTTCGCCATCCCTCACTTCCCTTCCCTCATGATTGCCATGTCGAAGCCGGCATATCTTGCCATAGCGGAATACTCGCCAACGAAGCCGGTCATCATTTTCGTCCCCGGGCGCCAGCAATGCCATTTGACAGCCGAGGACCTTCTCCTTCACTGTGGCGCTGACGACGACGAAGATCGGTTCCTCAACGTGGAGCTGTCTGACATCCAGCCACATCTCGATCACATTAGCAACCGAGGTTTAGTGGAAACTCTGAAACATGGTATCGGTTTTTATCATGAGGCGCTTAGCAAACAGGATAAGCGCATCGTTGAGCGTCTCTTCCAGTCAGGGGCAATCCAGGTTCTCATTGCGTCGAAGGTTCGTCGTCTTGTCTCACATCTTTAGTACCTAGTGCTGACAATAAGACAGGACACTGCGTGGAGTCTGCCCGTATCCAGCTACCTCGTCATAATTATGGGCGTTCAATCATACGAGGGCAAGGAACACCGCTATGTTGACTACCCCGTTATGGATGTCTTGCAGATGATGGGGCGGGCTTGTCGTCCTCTGGAAGATGAGCGAAGCCGTTGCGTGTTGATGGCCCAACAAACGCGTAAGGAGTTCTATAAGAACTTCCTAGGGGAAGGTCTACCGATCGAGTCACACCTGCCGACTCATCTTCTGCACGACTATTTCTTGGCTGAAATCGCAGTTAAGACAATTGAAAACAAGCAAGATGCGATGGTAATATTCATCCAATTTTCGTCATGTTTCCCTCGCTGAGCGTATTTGAAGGATATTTTAACGTGGACGTACTTCTATCGCCGGATGACACAAAATCCCAATTACTATAACATACACAACGTCAGCCATCAGCATCTCTCAGACCACTTGTCTGAACTTGTCGAGAATACGCTGAACGACTTGGTGAACTCGAAATGCATCACAATCGGTGAGACCCTTCGTCGTAGGGTTCACCCTTTCTGACCTCGTTTTCTCAGAGGACGAGATGGACGTATCACCCCTCAATCTTGGCATGATAGCGGCATACTACAACATTTCATGTCAGTTTCACCTCCTTTGCCTCCCTCTTCCTCACTGATTTTCAACTTTAGACGTGACGGTCGAGGTCTACACACTTTCGCTGAAGGAAAAGACAAAACTCAAAGGCCTTCTTGAGGTTGTTTCGTCCTCTGCAGAATTCGAGAACATTCCCATCCGTCGGCATGAAGAGAGTCTACTGCGCCGCATATACGATCGTGTGCCCGTTAAACTTGACCAGGTCAACTTCGAGGCACCTCACTTTAAGACCTTCCTCCTCTTGCAGGCCCACTTTTCTCGCCTCCAGCTTCCTCCAGACCTCGTGTCCGATCAGGCATTGGTTCTAGAAAAAGTGATGAACCTTCTCTCAGCCTGTGTTGACGTCATGTCTTCCAACGCTTGGCTGAGCGCACTGGGCGCCATGGACCTCTCCCAGATGTGCGTGCAAGCGGTATGGGACAGGGACTCACCGTTACGGCAAATTCCACATTTCGAGCCTGACGTAAGTATATCGGCGTTATACCCTAGGTTCGTAGCACTAAAAGACCCTCTATAGGTCATCGAGCGTTGCAACGATGCGAAAATTAGCTCTGTATATGACATCATGGAGATGGAAGATGCTCAGCGCAACGAACTTCTTCAGATGGATAGCAGGCAAATGTATGTATCGAACAGTTGGCTCATCACGCGCCACCATACTGATAGCTCCACAAAGGCAAGATGCTGCGGCATTTGTAAATGCTTACCCCACGCTCGATGTCACCCACGAGTTCGTTAAAGGAGAATATACTTCCAGCACACCTATCGTACTACAAGTCTCGCTCAGCCGTGATGTAGACGAAGAAGAGGACGATGGCGGGGTCTCCGTTGTTGCTCCATACTTCCCTGGAAAGAATATGGCCAACTGGTGGATTGTAGTTGGCGAGCAGAGCACGCGACAGCTCTTGTCGATCAAACGCGTCACAGTTTCGAAGAGCTTGGGCGTCAAACTCGAGTTCACACTCCCCAAGGGTACGCATTTACTCAAGTTATACGTCATTTGCGACTCGTACGTCGGCGCGGACCACGATATCAACTTGGAACCGCTCGAGGTTGCCGAAGGCGAGGATAGTGACAGTGATGAGGACAGTGATGGATCCGACGCAAGTGGAGATGAGATGGAGGTTGAGAAGTAGGGTTATTGCCCATTACCCAGACGCAAGTTTCCCCCTGTTGTATTGCATCATCTATTCGCTGTGTTATCATTATTAAGAAAATGCTGGCTTCGGCTTGATCAATTCCGAAAATTTCCCTAGGGTGTGGGTGTCCTGCGTGTTTCGGTGGCGTGACGCCAGAGTGTCGGAGTTCCACGTAGAAGCCTGGCGTGTGAACGCTCAGGCTGGTAGCCTTCTTTTCCCTATCATATAACCTCTCCCCCTCAATGGGCAAGTACCCTCAACCCCCCATCCACCATGGATTTTGACGCACTATTTGCTATGCCTGGCTGTATGCCAGGGTATTACAATATGGATGGCCGGTTTTCTGCCAATGAAGGTGAGTTATGTGATGTCCGAATCCCAGGATAATTTGCGTCTATTCAATTTTTGTTAAACTTTCCCTTAAAAGGAGAAGACGAGGGTGCCCTAACCCAGAGTACGAACGCAAAGGAGCTCGGCAATTGTATGAAGTATTTCTCCAATTATAATGACTAGCTGAGTTAAAATTGCGTTAACAGCCTCATATGTCATTTTAGAGCAGCACGATCAACTCCCTAGCATCTACGCGAAGACTGATCAGCAAAACGTACAGTCTCAGTATCACCGACCTGTGGCGACTCGGACCATACCCGTAGACCTGGCCGGAAAAGTAAACGGCATGTATCGTCTCCTTGACGTCGTCGGTGAATCCGGGAGTAACGGCCATGGTGCGTAACGTCTTTCGAGTCAGAACCGTTGGTCTGAGTTAGCCAAACTATAGTTGACAAAGTCGTCATCACCCAAGACTCCCTCCAACGATTCATCAATGCGATATCTCCTGGGGCATACGCATCTATCACCAAGGTCGATTTCAAGACGTTGGATCGGTTTATGATCAAACCGCTCGGCGTATACGGATCCAAACCTGAAATCGTGAAACTGCTACGGTCCATAGGCGCAGTCGACGACAACACGTAAGTGTCCTTACACTTTGTTATTACTCATAATGAGTTGTGCTGTCAGGGCTGGCTTACTACTCACGTCAACTGATAACGTCGATTCCGGGTCGACCCTTTCAACCGGTCTCTACATCGTGAGGGCCAACTTGAACCGCGACACGACGGACGTTGCAGACGAACGTTACTTCGTGATATATTGGCCCGAAGATACCACATGGGACGATTCAGCGGCTTCCTCCGTTTGCCGCAACAGGGTCACATTTATGCGGTCGGTTTTACCCACTCATCCTTTTCACTCCACGTCTGATGCTCCGGATCAGGTCTCTTACTAAAATATGCGACCAAATCATTGCGTTATTATCCCCTGAACACTCAACAACTATCATATGGAATGATGAGGAGAGCGATGCTGAATCTGTCGATATGTCGGCCGGCGATTTTGATAGAGTGTATACATTCGAGGTCACTGAAACGAACGAACAAGAAGAGAACGCAGTTTCGTACCCTGGTTTTCAGGTGCCCTTTCTCTCTGTTTTGCGCAAAGCGGCATCTGACCTATCTAAGATGGATTCACATCATCTTGTACGCTATGAGTCTCCTCTTGGATATCAGGGTGATCCCGCAGCCCTTACTCCTCGTCTTCTGCACGGGGAAACTACGCAAGGATTTTTGACCGTGTCTTACGTCCCACCTGAAACTTATTTCGAGGTTTACAACGAACACACGTTTAATCGGGTGTGCCTCGAGGAGTTACTGTAAGTGCGTTCCGAATTTTATAGTCTTTATGCCCATGTTCTTTACAGAAAGAACAACACCCTCGTCCTGTCGAAAGAACTCGAAGAGGATGCTGTCAAGATCTTAGTGGACATTGCTCTGAAGGACCTTTTTCCAGAGTCCTGCGATAAATGGCGTACCGCGAAGCAAGAAATCCGTGCTAGGTGTAAAGAAGAATTGGAAAAGAAAGAAGATACGGTTCGTCAAGAAATCGCTAGAGGAGAGTGTCTATTGAGGGGTACTCTTCATGAGGCTGTTATGAAGGACGTGATAATACTCTTCCCGTATGACTTCGTGACTTTCTCGAAAGTATTTGGATCCTGTATTGCTAATGCGCCTGCTTACTGTAGGTCATTGGAACGTGACCGCCTCTCTCTCCAAGCGCGAGCCAATGACGACTTGAGTACCAACCAGGAGGCTTCAGGTATCAAGTCTGCCAGTTTGTGAGGCTATTTAGTGGCTCACTTTTTTTTTAGCTTGCATGCGGATCTCAGACCTTGAGTCGATTTACCATAACTTTCAGACTACATATCAAACCTATATGCAGAAGGCCGGGTTTGACAATGTACTGCAGCGCAACTCATATTTCGCGAATTGGAAGCTCCGCCTGGTCGCCATTCGGTCCCTCCTTGAGAGACACCAGCCACTTCATCCGGAAATGCGTAGCGACCTTATTCAGAGAATTCTTTTTGAAGGAAACTTCTGGCACGCTCAACAAATACTCACTAAGCTGGAAGACAAGAAATCGCCCAATATAGGTACACGGGGAATCGGTTCTCGCTTTCACGGATCCATTGGCGGCGAAGACGCTCTAAAGAGGGCAATGAAAACCTTGGCAGCCAATGTCTCCGATTCTCAGTTTCTTCTCGATGTCAAAGAGATAGGAGATAAAGAAATGCGAACCGTAATCGAGCAAGTCGAGACTCTCGTGTACGAAGAACTTGGCTATTTGGTCGAAAAAACAGTGCAGACAATTACTCGTGTCGTGTTGGATATGCAAAAAAAGCGATGCCGGAAGTCGATCCAGCAGAAAATAGAAAGTCAGGAAAAGGACCTCCTGAAAGGTGGGCTGACAGAGTTCATCCGAGATATCAGCGCACTGTCTGTCGGATGGAGGGATTCGTGAGTATTCCCGCCATTCCAATTTTCAAAAAAAATAACTGCTTGTCCTATAGTGTCGTATACGTCCAATACGTTGATGTGAGCCGGAGCAAACTTCATGCCTGGTGCCATGGCCAAGGTACATATGATATGATATGGCCCGGTCTTATCATTTCGACAACCTAACTGTGAGGTCCAGAGTATTTGGTCACTGGCCGCAGAAAAGCGGTCCAAGCACCCAAGCTAAGGCTTCAAGTTCACCTTATGGACTTAACGAGCGATGACAAGAATAACATGCAATTAGATCCTAAATACATACCGAGACCTATCACTAACGACCGGCTTTCCTCCTCATTTTGCATTCCGATTGGCATGGATATTGTGTACGCGTCTAATCTTATATATACCTTGCGCTCAACCTCAGGGCGCTTTCCCAGCTTTCATCAGATCCTTGAGAACGAGAAGCTCCTCCTTGTTCTGCTCGATCGGGATAGGGTTATCATCTATCTTGACCGCCTCCCAGAAATGGATATTGTTATACAACGAGAGAGACCAATCAAATGCCTCAACCGTGAGAAGCTAGGAGAACATGCGTTGTTTGCCTTTGACGAGACTAAGCGAGCATTAGCAGTCTGTGCTCAGACAAAGGTATCCCTGACAATCCTCTCAGCTGAAACGTGCTAACCTGATGTGTCACTGGCGATCAGTTACAACTCCACTTGTTTATCTTTGACGAGAGCTACAAGACGCTTCAGGCCCAGGGAACTGCCGTCAATCTCGCCCCGTGGTATAGCTCATCAGAAACCTCAATCCTACATATAGCTTTCGTATACGGAAATGAAGAAGTCGTATTAGTCGACTCTAGCGCACAGGCTCGCGTCTTTTCTTTCGTCACCCTGCAGTTCAGGTATCATTTCCCCCCTCGAAACATCTGGCTTACCGTTATTTACTAACCCCTTAAGGCCCGCTTCTGTACAACTTCCATCTATCCCCGGCTCTATATTCTCGTCCCCGGATAGTTCTTGTCTCCTTGTTCATCACACTCGAGAGTCGAAGCCATTCCTCACTGCGTATCACTGGGAATCATTTGGAGCAACCGCAGGAGCCCGCTTAGACATCCCTGAGTTTCCTCTTGACGCCGCTGTCTTGACATCTATGGTCGATCGTGGACGCGTATTTCTCATGGGCCTTGACACCAATTCCGGATCTGTGCAGTCCATCGCCATTAAGATCACGAAAAAACGCACAGAATTAATGTTCAGGGAGAATGATGGAAATTCATCAAATAATAGAATGCGCCACACGCTGCACAATAGCTTGTTGGACTGCCATGCTGAAGTTTGGTCCCGCTTCCCAGTTGTTGCAGCCGTGAAGCGCCGCACACTGACGTCGTTGAGCGAACGGCAGCAGAAGAGTATCACCTTTATCGCCGAAAATCATTTGCAGCCTTTTGGATCATACTTCTCCGATCTCATTCAGACGTTCGAAAAGACGACGAGGAAGCCCACAGGGGATGAGCTGCGTAACACCAAAGTGTTAGCGAAGGAATTTTCGACATTCCAGGGCGAGGTAATCATAAGCTCCGACTGGGATGTTTCGCGATATCGTGTTGGAGAGTGGCTGGTTGACTTGCTCTGCCTTATCCCGATTCATATTGCCGTCTGCCGCGAGAACAGATTCGTTCCGCTGGCAGATGGAGTACTCTCCTCGGATTTGGAGACGTCTTTGCTCGGCGCTGAGGTCAGCGAGATCGTGGACAAACTATCATTTGGCTGGTATGAGTCAATCTTCCAGTCCTATTTGGCAACGAAGGTATAGTCCAAGGGTTAAAGTTCAGGATATCCGAGAACCCTGACGCTATTATGATAGCCTGTAAAGGTTGTATCGTCTATGGGCCAACAATCTGTGGGGAAAAGCTTCGCATTGAACCACCTTCTGGATACTTCGTTTGCTGGGAGTGCGATGAGGACAACCGGTATTGTTTTTAACCCGGATCATGTGTACCTGCGCTGAAGTAATCAGAGGGTGTATGGATGTCTGTAACACCTACAGACGACGCCCTCATCGTGGCACTCGACTTCGAAGGTTGGTCTGATTATTTTCAGTCGTGTCACAACTTGATCCACTGAGAATGATTGTAGGCGTTGACAGCATTGAACGGTCCCTGCAAGAAGACACGCTCTTGGTCTTATTCAATACCGCGATATCGAATCTCGTAAGCTGATGGTGATTTTTTCATGGCTTTCTTCTAAGTGCGAATAGGTTCTGTTCCGCAACAACTTCGCGTTCAGTCGCGACATCAGCGGACTTTTTCGGTCATTTCAGTCTAGCGCATCAATTTTGGATCCTGCTGCCAATCCATCTCTCTTCCAATCTACTCTCGCTATTATAATCAAGGTAAGGTTTTGGTGGTGATGTAACTGGGTCAGATACAAATGACTCCGTTCTTAGGATGTTGTGGAGTCGGACAAGAAAGAGATAGTTCGCGAGTGAGTGCCCATAATACTTGTAAGGCGGTCCGCTGACTGTGCCGGTACTCAGGTTTCGTCTTAAGTTCCAGGGAATCGTGCAACGGGAGCAAAAGGCGAATTTCATCTCGCGCCTTCACCGTGGAAAGCTAGATATCATACCGTGGCCTGTGATCGAATCGAGCGAGTTTTATAAGCTTCTCTCCGCTCTTAAGAAGCGCCTGGATCTACAGACGATCTCGCACCCAGTGGCGGGGGAGTTTCTTCATACCATCAAAACTCTGATGGCGAAGCTGAGAGTAAGTTCCCTGTTTTCCCCTTTGTTCCAGGGATTAACTTTTCCACAGGCTAATGATTGGGGCGCGCTTTCTCGTCTGCAATTTCCTCTCGCCATATCTCTTATTTCTCACCCTCCATTTAGAATCTACGACAGAACATCGTGCTAGAACCCTCTCAGTTATCCTCCCAATTGCGCTGGCGACAGGGTATTCTGAGCTCGAACCCGATCTTAAGCCCTTGAAGGTTCTGTTGCCTTCAGTTAGAAATTGAGCCTCTCTGACCAAGTGCTCACTATAGAATCTTGACACCGATCTCGTCATCGAGGGTGATGACACCGCGACCTTCTTCGCCCTTTCTGGTCGCGAAAGAGTTCCACCAACTGATGTCGAGGTGCATCTTGCCGCATTACGGGAATCCTGGGCCACAAGCACGCCACGGCAGTCCATGCGTGACTGTGAATGGACGTCAGAACTCGCGGCACACATTAATGGGCTGATAGACTTTCGCGTCCAGCATGTTAGGCTTTGGTTGGATTCCAATTTGCAGAGGTTCCAAGCTGGACATGCTATCATCGACGACCTGCGCAGGAGACTTGAGAACATGGTTATCGAGATGAAAACAAATGTGCAGCTTTGCAGGGCTCAATGCGCATCATGCCATCTTTTCTGTGTCCTTAATCGCCTACACGAAGGCGACCACAGTTGTGAAACTACTCATATGTGTTTGTCTAATTGTAGATTCTGTGAAAGTGATCCCAAGAATTGCAATATGTCGTACGTCATCAGCTGTCGACTGATAACTATAAGCTGAGTACACCATAGTGCTGGACATCCTGGAGAGCATGTGTATGTGAAGCCCCTTAATAATGGAAATTTCTCATCAGCGTACAGCTGCGTTGTCAATACTCATTTATGTGGTGGGCCCTGCAAGCTCTCAGGAAGGCGAGGTTGCCTAGAAGATTGCACGAAGGTAAGCTAACACGATTCCTCTGAAATACACGGTTTTCAATATTCTCAGGCCGCAGGTCACGTCGAAGACGAGCACATTTGTTCGGCACTTGTACACATGTGCGGCGAGGTATGGGGCAATTTACTTCTGATTGTCACATCATTTTACTGATCCTGGATACCGCAAGCCGTGTGCTCTCCAAGAAATGAGATTGCCAGGGGGGATGACTTATTCTTGCCAGGAGGCTTGTAGTATTCCGAGGCACGCTCAAATTTCCAGTCACTAAAGATTTCACCTATTGACCATCTCCAGCGACCAAAACCACAACCTTCATTCCTGCGACTTGAGAGAGTGCCCACTGACATGCGACCTCTGCAAACGATTTTGTGCTCTACCTCATCTCCACGGGTTACTAGTACCCGACTCGGCTCATTTGTGCGGGTCAGTAGCAGACCTACTCTGAAGGCGTATCTCGATTTAAGTTTCTGGGGGCAGAGAGGCACATTCTTGTTCAACGTTGTGTTCCTTACCAGGAATCTGTCAGATTGATATCGCTCCTCAGTCTATCGAGGCGACATTCACAGGACGACAAGAGAGTTTTCAATTTACCAAGGTGACGACGATTATATATAACATTGCTCTACGTAACTCATACGTTCCCTGTGTCATTTTAAACAGTATACACAAGGTTTGGTCTATGTCAATATACCCATGAAGATGACATTGCGCTGATATGCAGCCAGTTGCAAAGCGGCTGCAATGCGCGAAGACTATTGAACCATGGCAAATTTCGCACACGGACCCCCATATTCATACCAGGGAACAGGAAAAGCCATTCCACTTCTGCGAAACTCGGTATGTCATTGAGGTCATATTTGTGCTGAATAAGGACGCTGAACTTATGTAGTTGCCGAAATTGCGGCTATTTTTGCACTTTGCCGCTTGGTAAGAAACCGATTGATGAAAGCCCACTGTACTCATTTCTTCGCCAAATATAAGGCCATACTCAACATGAACATGAAACTAGTCACGGTTCTATGACCCAGACTCGTTGGTCGATCGAAGGACCCGATGGGACGGGTGTCGAATTGGAAGGTCGCAAATTCTCCTCTGATGACGGGGGAGCGCCTATGATGTGCAACCTCGTTTGTTCTTCGATGGGTAGACACGTTCACATCGAGTATTGTCGCACAGAGGACGGTGTAGCATGCTCTGGAGATGAAATGCAGCATATCAATGCAAGGATGATTCCTGATCCGGACAAACCTAAGGATGCTATCACTCACCGACTCTACTGGCGTAGGACGGGTATGTTAAATCAAGTTTTTCTGCTTACTTGAGACTAAATCTTCGTTAATAGGGTTCAAAGGTTACGAGCAATAATTTTCCACAACGAATGGGTACTAAGACTTGCAAACAGATCCGTATACCCACGATGAAGAAACGGAGTTTAGGAAGTGGTGCGCCGTGCTATTCTTCAATGTCTCCTTACTGAATTTTTTCATTACAGCGATGCAATGTGCTCAGGTATGGATTGGGATCGTTTGTTGCCACGTATTTACTTACCTGCGTAACTTATCTGCAGGGCCAGAACATCACCTGAAGGGCTCTGGTTCATTGCAGCCATCTTACTGCACCTTACCTATGTTCCACGCCCCCAGAAACCCTGATGTGCCCGTTAGCGGCCACGGGTATACATCCGCAGATGGTCATTTGTTTAATTGTAGGAGCCCTGCCTCCATGCAACAAGCGTTCCACGTGTAGGCCTGCCTCTGTCTCGCTGCTGAAGACGCTGATACTTCACCCCCTGTAGAATATTCATCATCGATAGGTCAAGTAAAGTCCACTGACAGTGTGACACGTATCTTATTATCTTCGTTTCAGATCGTTTTCCATGGCTTGCACTGACCGTCAACCGTTGTCCGATGCTCCGGTAACGGCTCGAATCCGAGCCCAGGCCCCTAATAGGCTCGGTGCGGTCTATTCAGCACTCTATTGCTTTTGGTCTGCTCGCCACGCCGCCGCTACTGCGATTCAAGACACCCTTGCGGCCCGATTCGGGCTTGGCACACTTTACTCGGCACTGCACACATTCTGGTCAGGACACCCTGCAAATACTCCGGTGGATCAGCAGACAACTAGCACCCGACGCGACGCATATAGTGTTATTCTTTTCAACCACTTAACGAAGAACGCACTTGTCAACGATTCTACGAGTTCCCCAGATCAACTGTTGGGTGTTTTGCTCACTGAAGAAGCCGAAGGGAGCACGAACTTCGCCGCAGCCCTCAGAGCAGGTGAAGCCGTCATGGTCGAAAATTGGAGTCCAGAAAGGCTCGTGGCCCAAAATCCAATTCTCTCTGTTTGATTTCTTTCTGACCCACTTGAATCCAGATCCCCAATTATGATTTTCCTTTCCGATGGGGAATGCTCAGTACCCGTTGAGGAAATCCAGGATATTTGTCGCTCGGCGGTTCGACATGGGTGAGATTGCTCCCTGCCTACGTTAACAGATTGCCAATTGCATGTGCAGGAAGCCGCTATCTTTTCATGCAGTTTCCTTTGGCCAAGAATGTTCGAATTATACCCTCCGTCAGATGGCGGAGCTCGCGCTGGAAATACAGAATGATGCTCTTCCAGGTCGTATGCCTCCCACCCTTCCTTCGTCTTTCACCACCGCTCTCGACACGGTCAGTATCCTGATACCTTACATAGAGACATCAAAACTTTAATTGCTAATGTTATCCAGGTGCGACTTGCCGAGACATTCTTAGGCATTGCAGAGTCCTTAAGAAACCCACGAGGGTCATTAGTGTGTTGAGGTCTACTGATTGCAATATACGTGAGGACGTGGTATCGAGATCATGGATATCACCTCGCAACAGGTGACCAGTTTGAGTACTCAGCCTGAGTTGTATTTACGGAGACCGCCTGTACGAAACCCATGCAGCCACCGCTGTGAAATGGAGAGCCTTGATATCTCGTGTAGGTCCCGACTCGTTCAGAGGTTACCACGTTACGTTGAATGGCCGGCCTGACTTTACTAGAGTCGGACATCCACGTGGTGCCTCCAGAGGGAACAATAGCACAGTCTGGAGAGACTCTGCAGACTCGATGCTACCGCACCCGCTGCACTACTCGCCCACTTTTTCCGCGTGTCAGCGTCTACCACATCATGTTCAGCCAGAAGAGATAGAACAGTCTCATTTGGTCATGATTGGCCCATTCCGAGTCCGACACCGTTTCGCACTTGCCACTGAGCTGAAGGCAAGACGCATACAAAGTGGATCTGCGTTTATATAGAATCGGGAATGTGTGACACTACCTACTCGCCTATTAGCAAGGACGATCCATTGTGGAACATCAGAGTCTCAGCAGCGATGACGACAACCCAATTGCGAACAGTGTAGTCGTTGGACTTCAGCACCAGAAAGTTGGTATGATCGCACAGGCCCACGCTATTCTGGACGGCTTAGTGCCTATAAACAGTGGCCATACGAATAAAGCACAGAGAAAGACAAGTAATATCACAGCACAATAGAGCGCGAACTGCCATGCCCCTTGGCTAAGTCGCGGTTTTATCCAATGCGAGGCAAATTGATGTGAAGTATTCGCATGGGGTCACTACTAATACCTTCTCTCGAAGATTCATGGCGGTTTCTCCAGCTACCTGATTGGCGTACTAAATGGGTAATGGGGTACTCACTGAGGTATTTGTATGAATGATAATGAAGATGTGTGGTCGAGAATTTCGACAGCTTTTGAGGTAGTTCCGAGTCCGGGTCCTAGGTAGCAAGGTGGGCAGCACCTCCGTCATCCATGAATCCTCAGACGGTCAGTCCAGAAGGCGTCGGGCGCAGCTGACGTAGTTGCGTGAACCATCCACGCATGGTATCCGAAAAGTCGGTGAGCTGCACATCGGAAAGTTCACTGGCAGTATGGGGCATGTCTACAAGTGGCGTACCGGAGACGCGTGCGGCCATGAGTATGAAAAGAGTTGTGGAAATTCATAATGTCATATTAATCCATTATTTTGATTCTTATCCCAAGTCCATATACCTTTAAAGTAGTCTCGGCCACGTCATTACTCATCGTAATTGAAGTCAAGTCATACTTGTTCTGCGCCATCATATCCGCGCCGAGCCTGGAAGCATGCGGGAACAACTTCTACCGACATGTTCCCAATGCGAGTGAGCTACTTCACCGTCCATTACCATCATATTCAGGACAAGACCGTCGACGATCTCGAGGGTCTGTGCTGCGGTCATACGAGACTCGATGAGGCTCGGATGACGGCAGCACAGCCTCTTCCAACGTGAATCAATCTAGCCTTTTGAGCACCGCCTCGTCGTACCCCTCTCCTAGAAGCTTTTTAACGATTTTCTCTGCATTGCATCGATTCATACTATCACTGCATCAAGGAAGAGCCCGGAAGACTTACTTGTCTGTCCCTGGTTAATCTGAGTAACGCCGTGGAGCATGAGTGAGTTCGAGAGATGAATAGAACTAGAAGATAGGGGTCGTCAATGACCAAATGGCTGGGGTCAACGTACGACGGCTCGTCAGCTCAATATACGTCGGCCTTCGAATGCTTGCAGAGAAAAATAAATCGTCCTGAGAACGGCCGGCACACAGAGCAAGTGAGTCTGAAAGGAGTCTACAGCAAAAGGCACGGAGGCGACACGTGACCATGGGGTCACCAAAGCGTCACATGGTGCCTGACATCAGAATGCGCTAAGTCGCGCGCACGGCAATCGTACGCACAGCAACCATGGTCCTGTCGCACTGTAAATGAATATTATGAATAGAAGGGACAAAAGGTGTACTGTATGTCCGAGAAGTATGATATCGAGACGTCGAGTGAGGCCAATCAAAAACGAAAGAGAGCTGAACTGAAACAGGGCAGCTTAGCCAAGTGGAGTCCAGCGATCCGGAGAGGGAATGATTCGACGCGTCGGAGGGGAGGTCGAAGCTAGGACGCTCCGGAGCAGCTCGTACGAGCGCAGCCACGCCATCCACCTTACATTCGTTTGGTTACAAAGCTCGGTAGAGAGCAGCTCCACGAGGAAAAACAGAAAATGTCCGATCAATCGAGTCGATCGGACACTTTCTGAATTGCCTCGTTGCATCGTTCAAGTTGGGCTCGAACAAATCGACAACTAATGGCATACAGCGAAAAGGATTGTGATGGAATGAAGGTTGGCATCAGACACGCAACACCCAATCAGAGCCTTCTGACATACTGTATCATGCCGATAAACTGGCCAGGGTCCTCGGAGGCAGAAAGCGACCCCATGTTTTTTCATGAAGAACTGCGGTAACGAATTCGACGGAGTAACGATTGAGTTTGCTCAGCGGAGGGGATGTTGCTGATATCATGCCCGTCTGCTTCTCGTGCTCCTACAAGTTGCTTTGGAGAACCATGAAAAGCGCACAAAAACGACACGATGATCACGATTGATCACTCATGTCACGAGTGGGGAAGAAGTGTGGTTTTCGAAAGAGAGTTGGCTAGTTGCGAGGAATGATGACAGCGGGGTGCGATGGGGCTGGGAGAGGGTTGAAATGGTCAGTGCAGGAATCGGATACGCAAGCTTATAGATCAAAATTGATGAGCGTACTTAGTAAAAGGTTGATGAGCGCTATGCGTTCGAGTGAGGTGAATTTACCGAAAAGATGTGTGGAACGCAGCGGAGAGAGACAGAGACGTGAGAATAGTGTGAGAATACCCCATCTTCCGCTTTCCCACGGCTTAGATTTGCCCTCGCCTACCATCTCTGCTCTCTTCGTCTTGCCTCTACCATCTGTTCATCGACATCCTCTGCAGAACCCGTCTATAATGTTTGGACTTTGGCACACCTCTTTCCCCCAGGTTTTCTATGCATTCATCCTTTCATATGCAAATACGCTAGTGAAAGTGCGAATCTGGAGTAGCCTCAATTCATCGATAAGCTCTCGGAACATTGTAAATTCCGAAGAAAATGACCATAATTGTTACAAGAAATGACGTAAAAAGCGTAACAAGGTGCTTTACTTCAATAACTCCAGCACACTAGTCGAAATAGACACCTCCGTCTATCGTAACCTATGTTGGAAAGTCAGTTCTAGTGTGAGGATGACGTGCATAAGAGGGCATACAGTCTGGCCTTTTTCATCATTTCATGATGTCAGTAGTCTAAGGTTTCTTGTAAATAAATCTCACTGCTCATCATTGATGAAGCCTGCCTCCTTGGTGGCCAGATAGGACACCAAATGGGCAACGTCCTCGGGTTCGCCCATACGGCCTACCGGCACCACAGAAAGGAACTGTGTATAGGTGACACAAAAGGTTTAGGGTTGGGCAGGATAATACTGTATATTACTGGTACTAACCCCATTGCTTCCGGCACGGGGGCCAACGAGTGGATCAAGCCGCTCAAGAAATGCATCGTATGAGTTCCCTGCGCACCGACAAGTAGGTCACGGAATATGCGTATGTAAATGACCTTGATGTAAAGGAAACGGTCACTTACAAAGCCGTGTCTCCACTGGCCCAGGTGCATAGGCGTTTACGGTGATGCCGTACTTCCCAAGTTCTCTTGCTGTCCAATCCAGAGTTGGATCATCAGCGCAATTAATGGCCACTCATGAAAAGACCACCACAATGTACCTGCACTCTGCGTTAAGGCTCGGATGGCAAACTTGGTCGCCGAATACCCGAACAACTTGTTGACGCCTTTAATGAAACTAACATTAGCAAAGCGTTCCTCAACGATCTATGCACGCGCTCCCACTAAAAGTGAGGGCGTAGACTATGAGATCACGATTTGCTGACCTTGCTTGCCAGCCAAGGAAGATGAGCCTGTGGGGATATGATGCCCGTGTGAACTTTGCTTTAGCTCACACATGTACACCATGAGCCCTAGCATACGTACCAATTATTCGCCCACCGTGGCTCCGGGCGATCATCTGTTTGGCGGCGTGCTTATAGCAGAGCATCGTGCCACGTGCATTCACCGCCATCTGCCTGTCGAATGCCTCGACCGATGCTGTATTCCAAGGTCATTACCGTCACAGGGTGAGACGACACAGGTGATATTTCTCTCTGTGCACTCAAAGTTATCTGAACTCACTTTCCAAGAGCGGTTCCATGATTGCCATGCCGGCATTGGCTACCATCTATACAGGCCGTAGTGTCGACAGAAAGACATTTAGCAGAGCGTCACAGCGGAGAAATCGAGCAAGCTTGCACAGAAGTGGCCAGACTAGGAGGGAGGATAACGACGCGCAACGACGTACGATGTCTAGGCTGCCCAGCGTACTGATGGTTCGCTGGATCATGTCGATCACGACGGACTCTTCCGAAACATCTCCTGGTACGGCGAGCACGCGCCGCGGCTCTTTTCCTTTAATCGCCTTAACCACTTCGTCAAGCGCAGGCGTGCTTGTCTGGCCGTTCACTGCGATATCGTATCCGTCATCTGCGAGTTGGAGCGCGATAGCGCGACCTATTCCCCGCGAAGCGCCCGTGATCAAGGCAACGCCTTTACGAGGGTGGGACTGGGACCGGGATGAGGACACATCATTTCGTGACTCTGACATCGTAGAGTGATAGGAAGTGCCAGTGGGCGGGATGAGAGGTGAAATTTTCTTTCAGAAAAGCTGGAACTATTTATAGTAAGCTGCTGAATACCATTTTGAAAATCATGTCCCCTTACATATTGAGAAGAAGCCCAGATGGCATGAGCTTTTGTCGAGTTCCTCATATGTAGGGAGAGGAAGCTAAGCCTTCCATCATAAGAACAGAACAGAACTCAAATAGGCTTCTTGTCACTGTTTCTCGTACTTCACTAATCAAGGCGTGTCCCTATGGACAGGGAGGATAACTTCCATTGCGTTTTACATAAAGGTCAAACATATTGACATTATTGTTGTAATTTGGCGTTGTATCCAAGAAAGTACTATACAGCCAATATTGCACGCACTGGAGTGTGGCAGGAATCAGCTGAGATGGGGGGTGTGGGATGCAAGACAGCAGTTACTGTATCGGAACACTTTGGCAACCCGAGGAACATACAGTGATGCGTGAAAGTATTGCACAACATGTGCAAATAGAACAGATCAACTCGGAGCAGCAACAAAATGACTGAAACAGCCAACTACAGGTGCTTAAATTGAAGACTAATGAGTGTAGAATACTGTAAGAGTATGTAGGAATATGTAGGGCATGCATAAGATGAATGGGAGTTGGTGAATTCTGGAGAGTGATGTGCAGTACTTTTGAGCACTGCCTGGACATGGAATGATAAGCGTCGTGTGGAGAAACCATTGAGAATACCACTTACCAGTGATCAGTACTTGGTATGGCTACCCTGAGCCTCCTTTAATGCCTCAACATGAGATGGCATGCTTTCATAAAGGGCATCCAAGGATGCCTTTGGAAAGCAAGCCCATTCCTCCTGTAAAGCCTCCCAAAGTTGCTCCTTGTTCTTCAGCAGTGGATCACGAGCATGCACAAATCAATCCAACTGATGCCAGACATGTTCTATGATATTCATGTCAGGGCTTGATGGTGGCCAGGAGAGTTTCTTGATCCTCTTCTCCTCGAACCAGTTGGATGCAACATGTGATGTGTGCTTGGGATCATTATCCTGCTGGAAGATGATCCCATACTTGCCTGTTTTCTTCAATTTCTGGTCCTTGAGAGTGCCAAGAAGGTTATCGTCAAGGATTTTGACATAGTCCACCCCCTTCATAATCCCATCGATCCAATGCAGTCGACCCATGCCCTCAGCAGTAATGCAACCCCACACCATCAATGATCCACCACCATGTTTGACAGTTTTCTTTGTAAATTGGGGATCTAGAGCCTGTCCAGGCCTGATCCAGCACCACTGGCAGCCATCTGACTTGAATAGCATGAATTTTGACTCATCAGAAAATATGACACACTTCCAATCCTCCACCTTCCAACCCTTGTGCTCATTTGCCCACAGTTGTCACTTCTCCAGTGCATGTGGGGAAAGGTAGGGCTTGGACCTGCGAACCCAAGAAATGAGTCCATGTTCCTTGAGGTAGTGTGCCATGGTCTGGTGAGACACATCAGGAAAGTATGTCTTAGTCAGCTCAGTGCAATTGGCTGCTTTGGTCTGTGCAAGGAGAGCAGCTGCATGTTGCATGTCACAGTCTTTCAACTTGCGTGGACGGCCAATCTTGGGTCTCTGGAAGTAGGGATCACCTGATTCCTTGAAGCGTGCAACAATTCGAGGGATTGTTGTGTGGTGAACATGGAGTTTGTCAGCAATATCTTGATCCGAGTGCCCAAGGCTCTTGTATGCGACAGCACAGGCAACTTTGGTTGGGGATGTGTAGACCATGGTGTAAATGAAGGTATGCAGTTGGTAATTGGGTTCTACTAATGTTCCAGAGCCAACAATATATATATTTTCACCAGTGAATGAAGCGTACAAAAGTACTGCACATGAGTTTTGCCATGAGGCAGCCTACAGGTGCACTAAATCCTCATATTATGTCAAAAAAGTACCACATGTGTGTACTTTATGTCATAGGGAATGTATTCCACAGAGTACAGTTGATGTAAAACGACAGCGTGTAGGACGGGACACCTTCGTTTGGTGTGACTGGTGGCTGTGCGTTAC
>WNFO01000493.1_pt1 | contig 44857 bp, 40 predicted proteins | sample 5400251 | NCBI WGS metagenome assembly WNFO01 (sample SAMN13153354, study PRJNA577476) | soil metagenome | isolation source: 100 cm saprolite under Madrone tree | place: USA:California | collected 2016-06-14 | reverse complement strand
AAAACTTATGGGACCCGCATAGCCTCGGAGAGGAGGGGAGGCTGCGCCATCAAGAAGATGCTGCGAAGCCTCCTTATGAAGGCGCAGACGGGGTGGTCAGTCCCGGATAACGTTACAACGTCAACATTTACCATAATGACCACCCCGTCTGCGCCGCTTCGGAGGCTTCGCGCCTTTTTCTTACTGGCGCAGCCTCCCCTCCTGTTCCAGGAGGGGAACACCCTGCCCTGCAATTCATTCACACCTTCTATGACCGCCGCTACAGCTCCGTATGTACTCCACAATCTGCTTCTCCCCCAGACTCATGGCCCAGCGATGATTCCAGCGGAAAACCGGTTTCAATAACGGAGAAAGCAATTTAATGATGGGTTTCTCCACGATGGGGTTCCAGTCGAGCGTCACGTCCGTTCCTGTGTCCGTGGCTCGCAAAATCCATCGTGATGCATCGGTGGAAAAGTCGCCGAAGGCCTTGAATTCGATCAAGCGGGGCTTGTCGAGACGTACGGTTTCGATCGTCCAGCGAAGTTTGTAGGGCAGCCAGCCTCTGGTCAGGAAGTTCATGCGTTGACCGACATGAGGTTCGTCAGTCGTGGAATCGGCGACGACAGCATTGAGATAAACTCCGCGCCACCATGATGGAAACTTCGTTGGTCTGGAGAGGACTTCCCAGACATCTTCGATTCGACAGGGGATCCGCCAATGATCCTCGAAATGGTAGGCATTGGATGCCATTCTATCTGGATGGTGCGGGCCCCACTGGCGCGAGATAACCAGGCCGCGTGCGAACGTCCAGCGACTTTCCGCGGCTGTCCACGGCCGTAATCTTGACGTTCCGATAGGCGCCGTCCCGCGCAGCATTCGTCGAGAGATAACCGATAGTGTATTGACCGCGGAGCGCTCCAGCTATTTTGGGCCAGATCTGCCGCAGGTTTGCCGGCTTCTCCGGAAAAAACGCTTCGCCGCCGGTCAGTTTCGCAATCTGTTTCAGGACTTTGGGATTCTTGTCGTTCTGCTGCGGATCGTAAATCCCGATGCAGTAGATCGTCGCACTGGAGCGCTGAGCCATACGCAGAACATCGTCCAGCGTATCGTAGCTGGCATTATCACCGCCATCGCTCAGCAGTACCAGCGCCTTCCGCTGCCGCGTACCCAATTCGAGATGGGTCAGTGACAGTTCGAGGGCGTCATACAGAGCCGTCGTGCCTTCGGCCGTCGTTGCGAGCAGAGTATTGCGAAGTTGCTCGCGGTTGCTGCTGAACGGCACCGATTCCGGTAATGCCAGCCAGGGATGTCTGTTGAAGTTAACGATGAATATCTCGTCGTCGGGGTGACTTGCGGTAACAAAAGCCATGGCGGATGTCACGACATCCGCGCGCCTCTTTGCCATGCTGCCGCTGTTGTCGATGACAAGACCTATCGTGGCTGGCGTGTCTTCAGGCCGGAAGATTTTGATCGTCTGCGGGCGGCCGTCTTCGAAGATACGAAAATTATTGGCGGTGAGGCCGCTGACCGTATCCCCGTCGTTGTCGAGGGCCGTCACGTTGAACATGACCAGGTCAACGTCGACGGATATGGTGAACTGGAAAAGCAGAAAAATCGGTAATAAAAATTTCACGAACAGCACATCTCAATGATACAGCAAACCGGCGAAGTTTCTACTGTAGCGGCGCTCTATGAGCGCCGACAGGCCGGCGGTCATAGACCGCCGCTACAGTAACACGCAGGCCCAGCAGCACCGCCAGCACCGCGCCGTAGGCGAGCGGTCGAGCGATGTCCAGTTTGACGCGCCAGTAGTAATGCAGAACACCGAGACCGGCGCTGAGATAAATCAAGCGATGAATCATTTGCCAACGCTTGCCGCCGAGCCGGCCGATCCATTTTTTCGTGGAGGTGATTGCGAGTGGAATGAGCAAAACGAAGCTCGCAACACCCGAAAGAATGAATGGGCGCTTGCTGATCATGTCCTTCACAATCTCATCCCACGCGAAGGCCTGGTCCAGCCAGATGTACGTGATGAAGTGCACGAAAGCGTAAAAGAACGCAAACAGCCCCAGCATTCTGCGAAACCGTATCAGGCTGGACCATCCTATGATCCGCCGGAGCGGGGTGACGCTCAACGTGATCATCAGAAAACGCAGTGTCCAGATGCCGGTCCTGTTTCGGATGTCCTCAATAGGATTTGCGCTCAAGTTTCCGGCGAAAATATCCCAAACAAGCCACGCCATGGGGACCAGACAGACCACGAAAACAGCCGGCTTGAAAATCCACCAACGATTAAATTTGGGCATTATCGAATGTCAGTAAGACTTGCGCAGATCCATTCCGGAGTACATCTGAGCAACCTGGTCGGCGTATCCGTTGAACATGAGCGTACGTCTTTTGTAAAACTCGCCGATCCGCCGCTCGGAGGCCTGGCTCCAGCGGGGATGGTCCACCTGGGGATTCACATTAGCGAAGAAACCGTACTCTTGCGGTGCCGCCTCGTTCCACGCCGTCAGGGGTTGCTTGTCCGTGAATCGGATTTTGACGATCGACTTAACTCCCTTGAAGCCGTACTTCCATGGAGTCACCAGCCGGATCGGCGCCCCATTCTGGGCGAGAGCCGGTTTTCCGTAAACGCCGGTGACCAGGAGTGCCAGAGGATTCATCGCTTCGTCCATGCGAAGGCCTTCGGTGTATGGCCAGTGCAGCCCCGATCCGAAGATGGACGGCCGCTGGCCGGGCATCTCGTCCGGCCGCATGATTGTCTTGAATTCCACGTATTTTGCGGCTGGAGTGGGCTCGAGCTTGGCGATGAGTGCGGCCAGCGGGACCCCGGTCCACGGGATCACCATCGACCACGCTTCGACGCAGCGCATTCGATAGAGGCGTTCTTCCGGTGTCAGGCCTTTGAGCAGATCATCCAGCGAATAGCTTGCCGGCTTCTTGACCATGCCCTCCACTGAAACGGTCCAGGGCGTGGGCTTGAATTTACCTGAGTTTGCGGCCGGATCGGCCTTGTCGATACCGAATTCGTAGTAGTTGTTGTAATGCGTAACGTCTTCGTAGGGCGTCGGTTTCTCGTCTGTGTCGTATTTTCCTTTGGGTTTGCTCTGCGTCATTCCAGACACTGCTGAATTCGTGCACGCGGGCAGTATTGCGCCGGCTGCGGCGATGCCAAGAACCGCCGATGCCGTTTTTATGAATTCACGACGATTGTGGTACAGGTTTTCGGGGGTTATTTCTGACGAGGCAATATCTGATGCGCGTTTAATGAGCATAGCGAGGATTCCTCCGTTACAATCCCTTGATTTTACCAGAGAAGGAGGGCAGCGGCCCGGAAAAACCGGGCCGCAGTTCGAGGAAAAAGGGCTATTTCTTCTTTGCGTCTTTCTTCTTGGCGTCCGCTTTTTTGTCCGCCTTCTTCTTTTGGTCGGCCTTCTTGTCACCCTTCTTGCTATCTTTTTGCGCCGTCTTGGCCTTGCCAGTGTCTTTCGACTGTGCGAAGGACGGAACGGCGGTCAGGCTGATCGCCACAACCAGAGCTAAGAGAAGTAGACTGAATCTTTTCATACACATTCTCCTTGTGAACGTTTGACTTACCGGCGGCCGCTCCGCCTGGCGACGGGAAAATATCACGATAAGGGTTTGCAATCAAATCGGCTAGGATAGATCCAGAGTATGAAGACCGAAGCTGTAAGAGGCAGGCATGACGATCGGCCCAGGACAAAGCTGCAGGCGTCGCACATTTATCGGGATCTACGCGATCTCGTCTGGCCCAGGCGGAACCTGTTCGTTGTGGGATTGGTGCTCGTATTTATCAATCGCGCCGCGGGTCTCGTCTTACCCGGATCGACCAAGTACCTTATCGACGACGTCGTTCAAAAGCACCGGCAGGAATTGCTGATACCGATAGTGGCGGCCGTCGGGGTGGCGGTGCTCATTCAGGCCGTAACGTCCTATTCGCTGATCCAGTTGCTGAGCACCTCGGCACAAAGGCTGATCGCGGACATGCGTATTCGCGTTCAGGAACACATCGGCCGTCTTCCCGTCCGGTACTACGATGGCAACAAGACGGGCGCCCTTGTTTCGCGAATCATGTCGGATGTTGAGGGCGTGCGGAACCTGGTCGGAACCGGATTGGTGGAGTTCATCGGCGGGTTGTTCACGGCGGTAATCGCCTTTGGTCTGCTACTGAAGATCAATGCGACGCTCACACTTGTGGCGCTCGGATTTCTTCTGATCTTCGGTCTGATTCTCCGAAAAGCGTTCACGTCCATCCGTCCTATCTTTCGCGAACGGGGCAAAATCAACGCTGAAGTCACTGGCCGGCTCACCGAGTCGCTGGGCGGTGTGCGCGTGGTCAAAGGTTTCCACGCGGAGGCGCGCGAAGCGGCGGTTTTTGAGGCGGGTGCTCTGCGGCTTTTCGAGAACGTACGAAAGTCGCTGTTCGCGACGTCGGTCATCGGCTTGGCTTCGACTTTGTTAATGGGCATTGTCAGCGTGACCGTGATGATCGTTGGCGGCCGGCTGCTTTTGGCCGGGACCATGACGATCGGAGATTTCTTCGCTTTTACTCTGTATCTTGGTTTCATGGTCGCGCCAGTGTTCCAGATGGTCGGTATCGGGACGCAGATCACAGAGGCCTTTGCAGGGTTGGATCGAATGCACGAGGTCCTGGCTGAACAACCGGAAGACGTAGATCCCGTGCGAACCGTGAGCCTCGAGCGCATCCAGGGAAACGTCCGTTTCGAAAATGTCACGTTCGAATACGAACCCGGCAAGCCGGTTCTCCACGGAATTACGCTGGACGCGCCTTCGGGCGCCGTCACGGCCCTTGTCGGCTCGTCCGGCTCCGGGAAGAGCACACTCATTGGTCTCGTGGCTGCTTTTGCGAAGCCGACAACGGGTTCCGTCTGTGTGGACGGTATCGATGTCGCTACCGTGCGGCTCGACTCGTACCGGTCGCAGCTCGGTGTAGTCCTGCAGGACAACTTCCTCTTCGACGGCACAATCAAAGAGAACATCCTCTTCGGACGGCCTTCAGCAACCGACGACGACGTTCTTATTGCCGCGCAGATCGCCCGAGTCGATGAATTCGCGCTGAAACTGGACAACGGTTTCGACACCATCGTTGGAGAGCGCGGCGTCAAACTTTCCGGCGGCCAGCGCCAGCGTGTGGCTATCGCCCGGGCGATCCTGGCAGACCCGCGCATTCTTATTCTCGATGAAGCCACATCGAGTCTCGACACGGAGAGCGAAGCCATGATCCAGGAGGGCCTGGGCGCCCTGATGAAAGGCCGTACTACTTTTGTGATAGCCCACCGTTTAAGCACGATCCGGAGCGCGGATCAGATCCTCGTTCTCGAAGAGGGCGTGATCGTCGAGCGCGGAAACCATCGAGAGTTACTGGCTCGCAGCGGCCGCTACTTCGATCTCTACATGCGGCAGGCCGGCCTTGAAGCCAATCGGTTCATCAATCCAGGAGAGAAGGAGTCCGAGCCCGATGTCGAAACCGCTGAAAAAAGAGGAGAGACAAGAGAAGGTGTTGGCGAAGTTGCGAGAGATCTGCTTGGCTTTACCCGACGCTAGAGAGGTTCGAACCTGGGGTCATCCTACGTTTCAGGCCGGCAAGAAAACTTTTGCCGTGCTCGAGGAGTACAAGGGTCACCTGTGCATTTGTTTCAAGGCCACACTTCCGCTTCAGCAACTGCTGATTGAAGACCCGCGATACTTCAAATCTCCGTATATCGGCAACCAGGGCTGGGTTTCATTGATTGCGGATACTCCCCCGAATTGGCGGGAGGTCCGGCAGCTCGTTCGCGAAAGCCACAAGCTCGTAAACAAATTGTAGGCGCCGGTTTTAGCCGGCGCGGCCCGGCTAAAGCCGGGCCCTACACCTCGATCGAGAAAGGTGTGAAGTTGGTCTCGCGGTCGTAATAGTCCTCCTGTTCGGCCCGTTTGAGGAATCCCACAACTTGATATGTAACCGGCGTGACGATCGCCTCCCAGAGGACTTTAATCACATAGTTGCTGACCATCACCCTCATGACGAGGTCTGTTTCCCAGAAACCGAGAAAGGCCACCGGATAGAAGACGAGCGAGTCCACTCCTTCACCGACAATTGTCGAGCCGATCGTCCGCATCCAGAGATGGCGGCCGCTCGTCTTCACTTTCATTTTCGCCAGAACGTACGAGTTTGCGAACTCTCCGACGAAAAATGCGGTGAGTGACGCGAAGACGATCCGCGGCGTCTGTCCGAAAACGGCCTCGTAGGCTCGTTGATCGTTCCATCCGGAGGCAGGCGGAAGCGCAACAACGACCCAGCTCATGAAAGAAGCGAAGATGATTGCGCCGAAGCCCGCCCACACAACTTTGCGGGCGCGAGCGTATCCATACACCTCGGTCAGGACATCGTTGAATATGTAGCTGATGGGAAAAAAGAGGACTCCCGCGCCGAATGTGAATCCCCACACCGTCGCGACCTTGGCTGCGCCGATGACATTGGAACAGAGAAGAATCGTCACAAACAGCGCCATTACAAGATCGTAGTACTTATAAAGACGTTTGCGGACGTGCGACATAAGCCCGCTATCGTAGCACGTAGCGTCCAGCGCTTCGCAGCCCGTTGTAATTCGGGGACAGACGTATAAATCACCTAAATTCTTTCTTGATGGTTTTATTCGAATTTAGGTGATTTATACGTCTGTCCCCGAATTACAACGGGCTTTACGCGGCGATGTCGCGTTTCAGGGAAATGAGCTTGAAAAGGTCGCTGCGGGAAAGTATGCCGAGCAATCTCTCGTTGCGGACCACAGGGGCCTTGTTGCAGTTACGGCTGAGGAGGGCCTGGAGCGCGTCCATGGCTTCCATTTCGGGATTCAGCACGCAGTAGGTTGCCGGATCCGAAAGATATCCGCCGATCTTCGTGAAAGGCCAGTCCTGCGGTGGCACACCCTTGATCGCGCGAACGTCGATCATTCCAATGAATCGGTCGAGCTCGACCACGGGGAAGCTGCGGTAATGGTAGTGAAACACGTAATCGTTGACGAACTGCGATAAGGTCATCGAAGTGTCCACTGCAATGGGCGGCGCCATGATCTCACGGAGCTTCATGTCATGGAGTCCGGACTGAAGTTCGAAGGAACGGTACTCGCTGTCCGCTGCATTCTTGAGCATCAGCCCGATCAGGATGAGCCAGACCCCCGGAATGAGGCTTACCGTCAGGATGGACAGGAAACCCATACCCATCAGGATCATTGCGAAGATTCCGCCCACGCGCGAGGCGGTCCGCGTTGCCTGGCCGAGATGCCCGCTTCGATGCCAGAGGTAAGAGCGCAGGACTCTGCCGCCGTCGAGTGGAAATCCGGGAATGAGGTTGAACGCAGCCAGTGAAAAGTTCACGTACGCGAGGTAATGAAACATCTCCACGACGATGCGATCGAGAAATCCCGTCGCCAAAACCGCAACCGTCCAGAAGATTGCGGCGAGACCAATGCTGGTGACAGGGCCGGCGATGGTCGTCTGGAATTCCGCCTTCGGGCTGCTCGACTGCGTTTGAGCCATCTCCGATACTCCGCCGAAGATGAACAACGTGATCTGTCGCACCGGGATTCCGAGCCGGCGGGCAACGACACAATGACCCAGTTCATGCAAGAGCACACAGCCGAACAAGGCGAGGGAACTCAGGGTACCGAACACCCAATATGTGAATCGTGAGTAATCCGGAACCTGGAGGGGCAAATAGGCCGTAGAGATAATCCAGGCAAACAACAAAAACGCGATAAACCACGATTGGTCAATGCGAACGCGTATCCCCCAGATGGAGAAACCATTAAAAGCAGCCACCTGACCCCCGGGGGACTACCTGCATGCGGAGGACCTTTGGAAAAGGGCTGGAAAAGGAAAATAAGGGGAAAAGGTGTACACCTTTTCGACCCCAGGGCTCGACCCTCTGGCTGAATTCTTCCACTCGCCGACCAAACTCTTGGACTCTCTAACCAAGCCCCTCGACTCTATGACGAAGTTGTTTCACTCTCTGAGCAAACCCTTCCACTCTCCGACCAAATTGTTCGAGTCACGAAGCACACCCTTCGACTCTCTGACCAAATTGTTCCACTCTCTGACCAAGTGCTTCGACTATCTGGCCAAATCGATAACTGCTCCTATTGGGCGACTTTCCCGTTTTACCCGATCAATTGTCGGAGCACGTACTGCAGAATACCTCCGTGCTGGTAATACTGGATCTCGTATGGCGTGTCGATCCGCGTGATGGCCTGGAATGTCCCGGTCTTTCCGCCTTCGCCGTGCATGCGAATCGTTACAGGTATGCGCGGTTTGACGCAGCCCGCGACGCCTTCGATGTCATAAACCTCAAAGCCGGTGAGGCCGAGAGTTTCGGCATTCTCTCCAGGTTTAAACTGCAACGGAAGTATTCCCATGCCGACGAGGTTGCTTCGATGAATACGCTCGAAACTTTCCGCCAGTACCGCCTGAACGCCGAGCAGCCTCGGGCCTTTCGCTGCCCAGTCGCGCGAGGAACCGGAGCCGTATTCCTTTCCAGCAATGATCATCAAAGGGACGCCTTCGCTCTGATACTGCATCGCTGCATCGTAAATCGTTGTTTGTGTCTTGTCCGGCAGGTGAACCGTCCAGCCGCCTTCGGTGCCGGGCGCCATGTAATTGCGCAGACGAATGTTCGCGAATGTGCCGCGCATCATGACTTCGTGGTTACCTCGCCGCGCGCCGTATGAATTGAAGTCTTTCGGCGTGACGCCCTTCGAAATAAGATATTTTCCGGCCGGGCCTTCCGGCTGAATGGATCCTGCGGGAGAGATGTGATCCGTGGTGACCGAATCCCCCAGAACCGCGAGAACGCGCGCACCGCGGATATCCTTCAAAGGCGGGGCCTGACGCGGCATGTTGTCGAAGAAAGGCGGGCGCTTCACATATGTCGATTCATCGTCCCATCGGTAAAGCTCGCCGGATGGGGCTTCCAGAGCCTTCCACCGATCATCGCCCTGAAGCGACTCTTCGTAAGCTTTTCGGAACATCTCGGAGCGCACTGATGAATTGATGGCGCCGATAACTTCTTTCTGCGTGGGCCATACGTCGCGGAGATAGACGGGCTTTCCGCTCTTGTCCTGCCCAAGCGGCTCGGTGTTGAGGTCGATGTCCATCTTTCCGGCCAACGCATAGGCGACAACCAGCGGAGGCGAGGCCAGGTAATTTGCGCGCACCAGCGGATTGATCCGCCCCTCGAAATTGCGGTTTCCGCTCAAGACCGCGGCCACGACCAGCGCATTATCCTTCACGGCCGATGCAATGTGATCAGGAAGCGGACCGCTGTTGCCGATGCAGGTCGTGCACCCATAGGCGACGACGTGAAACTTCAGCCGCTCGAGGTAGGGCATCAGTCCCGTGTCCTTGAGATAATCCGTTACCACTCGCGAGCCGGGCGCAAGGCTCGTCTTGACCCAGGGTTTCACTTCCAATCCTCGCTCAACCGCTTTCTTCGCAAGAATTCCAGCTGCGATCATGACTGAAGGATTCGACGTGTTGGTGCAGCTTGTAATTGCCGCGATCACGACCGAGCCGTGAGTGAGGTCGAACTTGCTTCCGTTCTCGGTGACGGTGACAGTCCTGGCCGGCTTCGCCTGCTTCGACAACATCGTCGGCAAGGCCTCCTGGAAGGACTGCTTCGACTTGTTCAGCGGCACGCGATCCTGCGGACGCCGGGGACCGGCGAGGCTGGGTTCAACTTTGGAAAGGTCCAGTTCGAGCCTGTCGGCGAAGGCGGGATCGGGCGTTGCTTCCGTCCGGAACATACCTTGAGCCTTTGCGTAGGCCTCGACAAGCTGGACATGATCGGGCTCGCGGCCGGTGAGCCGCAGATAGTTCAGCGTTTCCGTGTCGATGGGGAAGAAACCAATCGTGGCACCGTACTCGGGAGCCATGTTGGCGATCGTGGCACGATCGGCAAGGCTGAGACTGGAAAGGCCGGGACCGTAGAACTCGACAAACTTACCAACGACGCCTTTCGCTCGAAGCATCTGCGTCACTGTGAGGACAAGGTCGGTGGCCGTCGCGCCTTCAGGCATCTGGCCGAACAGCCGGAAACCGATCACCTGCGGAATCAACATGGACAGCGGCTGGCCGAGCATTGCACCCTCCGCTTCTATACCTCCCACGCCCCATCCCACGACACCGAGTCCATTGATCATCGTGGTGTGTGAATCGGTTCCAACCAGAGTGTCGGGATAGGCGGTCTTCCTGCCGTCCTTTGCGTCGACAAAGATCGTCTTTGCAATGTACTCGAGGTTGACCTGGTGAACGATTCCGACGTCCGGCGGCACGACGCTGCAGTTCCGAAAGGCCTTTTGCCCCCACTTGAGAAAAACATAGCGCTCGCGATTGCGCTCGAGCTCGCGATCGGCATTGAATGCAAAGGCGCCGGCATTTCCGAACTGATCGACCTGCACGGAGTGATCGATGACGAGATCCACCTGCTGCAGGGGGTTGATCTTCTTCGGGTCGCCGCCCATCTTCTTGATGACGTCGCGCATCGTGGCGAGATCCACGATCGCCGGGACTCCCGTGAAATCCTGCATCAGCACGCGAGCCGGCCGGAAGGCGATCTCCTTTTCCGATTGCTGCGAAGATGCGGCGTTCGCGAGTGCGCGGATGTCGTCGGCCGTGACCGTCTGGCCGTCCTCAAACCGCAGCAGGTTTTCCAGCATGACCTTCAGCGAAAACGGCAGTCTGGATACACTTCCAACGCCCGCCTTTTCCGCCGTTTCCAACGAGAAGTACTGAAACTCCGCGTTGCCAACCTTCAACGTCGACTGCGAGTTAAATGTGTTCATAAGGGTGAAAATTGTATCAGTCTACTGTAGCGGCGGTCTATGACCGCCGATCCGGCGGTCATAGACCGCCGCTACAGTGCTACACCGTTACACCCAGAAGCCTGCCGATGAAGTAGGTCACAGCGGCTGCAAGAGCGCCGATGCCGAGCATGCGAAGTCCGCTGAAGAGGGCGCCGCGGCCGGTGAACATGGAGATCACTGCGCCAACGATGAAAAGAGAGACGCCGCAGACGATCGCGCTTGTAAAGAAAGCGGCATTGCCGGTCGTCAGAAGATAGGGAAGGACGGGGATCGCAGCGCCCGTGGCAAACGCGACGAAAGAGCTCGTTGCGGCAGTCCAGGGTGAGCCGAGGGCGGCTGGGTCAAGACCCAGTTCTTCGCGCGCAAGCGTGTCGATCGCGGTCTTCGGGTTCGCCAGAATGCGGTCCGCCAGCTCTTCGGCCTGCCCGCTCGGAATGCCCTTCGCCTGATAAAGCAAAGACAGCTCCTCCTTCTCTTCCTCCGGTGACATTTCCAGTTCCTGGCGCTCGAGCTCGATCTGTTGTTCGTACAGTTCCCGTTGCATCCGAACCGACACATACTCGCCGGCCGCCATCGAAGAAGCACCTGCGAGGAGCCCGGCAATGCCGGTCAGCAGAACGAATCGAGGTTCGACGTTGGCGCCCGCAATTCCCATGACCAGGCTGAAGTTGGAAACCAGACCGTCGTTCGCTCCGAAAGCCGCTGCCCGCAAGCTTCCGCCATAGTTCGTGCGGTGCCATCCTTCGACATCCAGAATGGCTTCGGGCCCTTCTCCAGTCCGGTGCTGCAAGGCGCGCAGCGTTCGCATGTGGCTGCGCTCTTCGGCAGGCATTCCCACCGCCTCGGCCTGCCCGCGGTACACGTCCTGGTCGCGCGACTCCAGGCCGCTCACCACCGGAAGCACATGCTGGGTGCCGAATCTTCGCGCAAACCATCCCAGTACTCGAACGCGCCAGCTTGTTGTGTACGATGGCACCGGCGCCCCGTTACTCTTCAGCAGCCGTGCCCACCGCGCTGCGTGCCGTTCTTCCGCCGCGGCGAGCCTTTCGAAGATCCCGGAGCGCGAAAGATCCTTCTCGGCCTCTGCCAGCGCGCGATACAGCGCGATGCCATCCTGTTCGCGAAGATAGTTGTCCGCGTATCTTTTCAGATCGTCTTTTGTGGCCTTCATCCGGTTGCGATTTTGACCTTGCGATTCAGCTCAGCATCCGCTCGAGACAACTCCAGACTCTTCGGCAGTGGAACAAGGTCCAGACCGTAACGGCTCCGACGAAGTTCGCGATAATCGGCAGCCGAGTCACAGCGGACCCGGAACATACCGCCGGACATGGGATGCACTTTCCTCCAGGCTGAGAATCGGCTGAACACGGGGTGCCCGAAATATGGCAAAAGACCGCCGGATGTGGGACGAAAAGTGCGCATTGCAGTTGCAATGATATGAGGCACCGTGAAGAACTGACGATAGCAGCGGTACAGCAATTCAGGCAGCTCCTCCGGACCTAAATTCGGATGTTTCCAGGTTGGCGTGCTGCCGTCATAACGATCGAGATTCGGTTCTGTGATCCAGCCAGCAGCCAGAAAGTCGTCATATTGGTCCGTTCCCGGAATCGGAGTGAGGATGTAGAACGATGCGATGTCGGGGTTGAGCCCGCGAAGAACATCGAAGTGTTCGCGCACGCTCGGGGCGGTGTCGTCAGGGAAACCCAGGATGTTGGAAAAATGACTTACGACGCCGTATTTACGGCAGAGTTGCACGATTTCACCGTATGTCGAAGGGTGATTCTGCGCTTTGTGCGCGGCAATCAGCGTCTGACGCCGGAATGATTCCACTCCGACGAACATCTCGAAGCATCCGGCCCTTCCCAGCAGGCTGACAAGCTCTTCCTGTCTCGCAATCTGCGTGTCGCATTGAACAAAGAAAGGAATGCGAAGCTTTTCGGCGATCATCTGCTCGAGCAAGTGCTTGGCCTCGGAATACTTGTTGAAGTTGTCGGACGTGAACATCACCAGGCGAACCCCCGCCCTCTTCGCCAGACGAAGACTCTCCATAGTTGTTTCGATCGCCTGACTGCGGATCTGTCTCCCGGCAATCTTGATCACCGAACAGAAATTGCAGGTAAAGGGGCAGCCGCGCGCGGGGTAAATTCCGAGCATCCGAACGAAATAGCGGCGCAAATCCCGTTTGGATGGTGGTATGACAACAGGCGCCTGAAGCTCCTGTGCCCAGCGTTGCTCCCGGCCATATACAGGCTGGAGTTCACCGCGAATGGCATCGCGCAGGATAGGCAGCCAGACCATTTCCGCTTCCGCTACTGCGAAGCTGACACCGCGATTCTGGAGGACCGTCGTATCACACGTCATCGGATGAGGGCCCCCGATGACGCAGTGTTCGACGCCGTTCGCCCGGGCGAAGGCTGCCAGATCGAGGCCCCGCTGAAACTGATGGGATTGGACTCCAACCAGCGCCAGCAATGTCGGTGAACCCGGATTGCGGAGCAGATCGAGATATTTGAGATCGGTCTGCACATACTCGTCGATGGCGTAAGTTTCGATCGGTACACCATCAATCGAAGCCGGAGTCATGCTGCGGATGTAGGGAACCGTGCTGTTGGGCATGAAGCCGCGGTGGAATCGTTCGACGTATCCGGTCATGCCGTACTTGCTAGGCTTGATGATGACGACGCGAAGCATCGCAACATCATAAACCTCAGCGGCCGTTGCGTAAAGTCACACAGGATGTTAGCGTTGTAGTTTTTGAGGAGAGAGTCGTGTTGCACGAGTACCTGGGCAAATGGCCAAAGCTGGGCGAGCGGGTTTATATCGCCGAGGGCGCCCAGATTGTCGGGGACGTGGAGATCGGAGACCATTCGAGCGTTTGGTACAACTGCGTCATTCGCGGCGACGTGCACCACGTGCGTATTGGAAAGCATACAAACATCCAGGACGGCTCGATCGGGCACGTCATGAGGGGACAGTATCCGCTCATTCTGGAGGATTACGTTACCGTCGGCCACGGCGTCATGATGCACGGCTGCAGGATCGAGTCCCATTGCCTGATTGGAATGCGGGCAACGCTCTTGAATGACGCCGTTGTGGGCGCCCACTCGATCGTTGGCGCCGGCGCGCTTATCACGGAAGGAACCGTTATTCCGCCCCGCAGCCTCGTCATCGGATTGCCTGGTAAGGTGAAGCGGCAACTTACCGACGAAGAGGTTGCATCCATTGATGACTACGCCACACGGTATTACGAGTACAAGGAAACCTATTTAAGAATGAAGGGGAAGTAGCTCATCCTCGGCGACGAAGAGCTGAAGTCCGGCACGGTCGTGTTGCGCGACATGTCGACGAAGGAACAGCGCAATATCAAAAAAGTAGAGGAATTACTGTGACGCAATCCTATGGAAAATCTAAAACGAACTAACACCTGCGGCGAGATGACCGCTAAGAATGAAGGACAGGATGTTTTGTTGATGGGCTGGGTGGACCGCTGGCGCGACCATGGCCAGCTCATCTTCATCGACCTGCGCGATCGGGATGGCGTCACTCAGATCGTCTTCAATGCCGAAAACAAACCGGATGTTCACCGGGCCGCGAAGTCATTGCGCTCGGAGTTTGTTCTCGCAGTACACGGAAAGGTTCGTGTCCGAGGCCAGGGTCTGTCGAATCCGAACCTGAAGACGGGTGAAATCGAAGTCGTGGTGGACGAGCTGTGGGTCTTGAGTGACGCGAAGACAACGCCCTTCCCGATTGAGGACGAGACCACCACTGCCGAAGATCTTCGGCTGAAGTACCGGTATCTGGATCTGCGGCGCCCAAAGATGCAGGAAACGTTCCGGATGCGCCATCGCATCACGATGAAGATCCGCGAATACATGGACCGCCATGGATTTTGGGAAGTCGAAACCCCTATTCTGACCAAGTCCACGCCCGAAGGCGCGCGGGATTATCTGGTTCCAAGCAGGCTTTCTCACGGCAGCTTCTACGCCCTGCCGCAATCGCCCCAGCTCTTCAAGCAGATCCTGATGATTTCGGGTTTCGAGAAGTATTTCCAGATCGTCAAGTGCTTCCGCGATGAAGATCTGCGCGCGGACCGTCAGCCCGAGTTCACGCAGCTCGACATCGAGATGTCTTTTCCGTCGCGCGAGGCTCTGTTCACGTTGATCGAAGGGTTGATGGTGGAGGTGTTCGCTCTCAATGGAATTACCATTCCGACGCCCCTGCCTCGAATGAGCTTTGAGGAAGTCATGGATCGGTATGGGAGCGACAAACCCGATACTCGATTCGAGATCTACCTTCAGGATTTCACCGACATTTTCAAGGCCGCCGACGCGAGCGCGCTCCGGGAGATGGTTGAAGCAGGACAGACGGTGCGTGGCCTGGTTGCGCCGAAAGTGTCGTACTCGCGCAAAGCACTCGACGACATCGATACGTTCGTCAAACAGCTTGGCGCCAAAGGTGTAGCCTGGATCAAGGTTGGAGAGGATGGCATTACGTCATCGCCGCTGGTCAAGAATACCGGCAGTGGGGCCATCGAGGCCGTGATTCAACAGTCCGGCGCGCAAAAAGGCGACACGGTTTTTCTGATGGCCGGAAACAAGGAGCCCGTCCTGAACTGGCTCGGGGCTCTTCGGCTCGAATTGGCGCGCAAGGAGAATTGGATCCCGGAGGGCAAATGGAAAATGCTCTGGGTCGTCGATTTTCCGTTGCTGGAATTCGACCCGAACGAGAACCGATGGGTTTCGCGGCACCACCCGTTTACCTCTCCTGCCGATGAAGACCTGCCGATACTGGAAACGGAACAGGAACGCGTCCGTGCCAAGGCTTATGACCTGGTCCTGAATGGACTGGAACTCGGCGGCGGCTCCATCCGAATCCATCGCAGCGATCTGCAGGCCCGCATCTTCAAGGTCCTCGGATTTAGCGAAGAGGATGCGCGGGAAAAGTTCGGCTTTTTCCTCGAAGCCCTCGAATACGGGACACCTCCGCATGGCGGCATCGCGCTGGGCCTGGATCGTCTGGTAATGTTGCTCACCGGCCAGTCTTCGCTTCGCGACGTAATCGCTTTCCCGAAGACCGCGCGGGCCGTGGATCTCATGAGCGGCTCGCCTTCGCCGGTAGCGGACCGCCAACTCCGGGAAATCGGTATACAAGTGAGAAAGAGTTGATAAGTGAGACAAGTAAGTCAAGCCGCAAATTACGCGAATGACGCCAATGGGGAAAAATTAGCCGCCGAAATCGGCGGCTAATTTTTCCCCATTGGCGTCATTCGCGTAATTTGCGGCTAAATCCCTTTATGAAGATTCGAGTGCTTCCTGACGATATCGCCAACCGCATCGCTGCCGGCGAAGTCGTCGAGCGGCCGGCGTCAGTGGTGAAGGAGTTGCTGGAAAATTCTCTCGATGCGGGCGCCGCCAGGATTGCCATCGACGTCGAAGAGGGCGGCCGGCGGCTGGTTCGCGTGACCGACGATGGCGAAGGGATGTCACCTGAAGACGCCCTGGCTTGTTGTTCGCGTTGCGACAGAAGTAAATCGCCGGCGGAAAACTTCTGTCGCAACGCGAACAGGCCTTTCCGCGCGGGACGCAGATCAGGGTCGAAGATCTTTTCTTCAATGTTCCGGCCCGCCGCAAGTTCCTGCGCTCGGAGTCGTATGAGCTGAGCCAGATTACGACCTACTGCACGCACTACGCCCTGGCGTTTCCAGAAATTCACTTTCTGCTGAAGAGCGCGAATTTCGAAATTCTGGCAGCGCCCGCAACCAGCGGTTTTCGGGATCGAATCTTCCAGGTCTTCGGCAAAGATCTGCTGGATCAGATGGTGGAATATAAAAAGGACTATGGGCGTTCGGGCGTGAAGATCCACCTGTTCACATCGCGGCCGCACATTCAGAAGTACAACCGGAATTCGATGTTCTTTTTCATCAACCGGAGGCTGGTGCGTGACAGGATCATTCTCCACGCGATCAGCGATGCGTATCGAAACATCCTGCCCTCGGGAACGTTTCCCGTCGTGATCCTGTTCGTGACGATTCCGTACGAAGATGTCGACGTGAATGTCCATCCGGCAAAGACCGAAGTCCGGTTCAAGCATCAGTCTTTCGTTCACGACGCGATTCGCGATTCAATCCTTTCGGGATTGACCCGGGATAAGACTATTGTCCCGATGGAGAGCGACGCCGGCATAATGTCACCGTTTTCGGTTCCCGTGCCGCAGCCGCGAATCCCGGATTCCTGGTCGGTCGATGATCCGATCGCGCGGGCTCCGTTCGAACTTCAACCGGGGATGCGCATGCCGGGCTCGGGCGAAGAAGTGCCGCTGGCTTTGAATTTCAAAGCGGGAGAATCGATCGAGACGTGCGGGGAACAGGCGGCTGAAGAAGCGCCGACGTATCCCGAGTTCGAGCGCGTCATGAGTGAAGTTCGCCCGCTCGGCCAGCTGCGCGACAGCTTCATCATTGCGACAGATTTGTCGGGCCTCATCGTGATAGATCAGCACGTCGCGCACGAGCGTGTTTTATTCGAAGCATACCTGCGACAAAAGCTTGCAGGAAAGCTCGATATCCAGCGATTATTAATGCCCATCGTGGTTCAGTTGCCGCCGCGGCAGCTTGTGATCCTCGACAGTATTATTCCGGAGCTGGCGCAGAACGGTTTCGAAGTCGAGCCATTCGGCCCGAAGACCATCGCGATCAAGACGGCTCCCGCCGTATTGAAGGCGGCGGCCGTCGAGAAGCTGCTGGTCGAGTTGCTGGACGGGCTCGAGCGCGAAACACAGGTCATGAACATCGATGCGTTGAAGAAGAAAATTGCTGCGACTGTTTCATGTCACGCCGCAATCAAGATCAACACACCGCTTGATGAAACGAAAATGCGATGGCTGCTCGGAGAGCTCATGAAGACGGATGTGCCAACGGTCTGTCCTCACGGCCGCCCGATCATCCTTCGGTACGATCTGCGAGAAATACTGAAGGCTTTTAAGAGAGCTTAGTGGTTGACAGAACCACGCGCACACTCTAACTTTCTAAAGCGGTTCTGTTGCGTGCTCTTATTGGGCGGAAAAATTCGGGACAACTTCACGGAAGACGACAAGAACTTTAAAGGAGGAATTTGATGGCAAAGATGACCCAGACCCAGACCGTCGCGGAAATGTCGACGAGAACGGGCCTCAGCAAGAAACAGGTCAAGGACTTTATGGCGTCTCTCATCGATCTTGCGTATCGCGAAGCCAAGAAAGGTGAGTTCGCTGTGCCAGGCCTTGGAAAACTCGTAAAGCAGAAGAGAAAGGCCCGCATGGGACGCAATCCCGCGACGGGTGAGGAAATCAAGATTCCCGCAAAGACGGTCCTGAAATTCCGCGTGGCGAAGGCCGCAAAGGACTCCGTTCTAGGGGCGAAAAAATAACGAAGCCGCGGATTGCGTAATGATGCGGATTGGATCCGCGTCATCCGTAATCCGCGGCCTAAATTCTCTCTGCCGGAATCAACCCGCCCAAGGCCCAACCAATCGCACCAAGGATCGCCCCGACGACGCAATTCGCCACAAAAGTGATTGTGCGCGAAATCATCGCTGCACCGAGCCCGATGGGTTCAGGGCTGCCGTTGATCGCAACGGGATCGTTGAAGTAGGTGTGGATTCCAGCAAGATAGGAAATCGCGGTCATGGACCAGATCAGCGCCTGCGACACAAAGACAATCATTACGGCAACCAAAATCGATCCGCCAATGCCGTATCCGCGATAGCGCCGGCCGACCGCCGGCCATAAGAGCGCCAAATGCACTTGAAGGATCACCATTGAGAACAGGCGATTCCCGATATCGTAGGACGCTCCAGCCGCTCCCAGCGCCAGTCTGCCGATGAAAAAGAACACCACAAGCAAGAGGGGAAGGCGGATAAAGCCGAATTTCTCTCGCATTGCGGCCGACTGTACGTTATTCGTCGAAGCGGGTCAAGGGCAGGTCAAGAGGCAGAACCGGTGACCCGTAGGTCGTCAGATGACACAATGCGTAGGCCATCATCTACCAGTTTGTAGGCAGACTACGCAGGCCTCTTGGTCTTCTTGGTAGACTCCCAGTTCACGAAGTCCCGTCCGAGAATGAAGAATTTCCGCCCGATCTGGACTATCGGAATGCGATCTTCTTCAATGATTCTGCGGAAATGGCGAATGGAAAATCCGGCCAACTCAGCGGCGGTCGGGATGTCCAGGAACATCTTCGTTCGGGGTTGAGTAGCTGTCATGGTTTCGGTATACATCGTGGGGTTCTCCTCTATACAGACTCTTAAGTGCACTTGACTTGCCAATGTCCCGACACCTGTCCCGCCCCCATACTTTTTCTGACAGCTTTGCTCAATCCAGTTCTCGAGCCCGCCGATTCGCGAATCAAATGTTTGAGATGGCTCAAGTTGTGGGTTAAATCGCGTCTGTGGAATGGCACTGGAGCACCTATTGTCTGGGAGAAATTGTCCGTCCTATTCCTACCAGAGCGTTCGTTTCTGTCATTTTTTCGACTAGCGGCCTCGGACGGATGTCAAGAAACTGACGGGAAAGTGGTTCTGGTCTACACCATTTATCACCGGAGTATCCTTATGGGATGGAGTGCCTGTGAAGAGTCTCATTCAACGAATGCCGAAGGCGGAACTGCACCTCCACATCGAAGGGACGCTCGAGCCGGAGTTGATGTTTGAGTTTGCATCGAGAAACCGCGTCGCTCTTACGTACAAATCTCCGCAAGAGGTGAGAAAGGCTTACGAGTTCTCGGACCTTCAGTCCTTCCTCGACATCTATTACGAAGGCACCCGCGTCATGATCCGCGACCGCGACTTCCATGACCTCGCCCATGCTTATTTGAAAAAAGCCCATGAACAGAACGTCCGGCACGCCGAGGTTTTCTTTGATCCGCAGGCGCACACCGAACGGGGTGTGCCCATGCAGGCCATAATCGAAGGCCTACATCACGCATTTCTTGAGGGTGAGCGGGAATTCGGGATTTCCTCGGCGCTGATTTTGTGTTTTCTACGCCATCTGAGCGCTGCAGCAGCCATGCAGACCCTCGAGGCTGCGCTTCCGTACCGCGAATATTTCTCAGGCGTGGGTCTCGACTCGTCTGAACGAGGTCATCCGCCGGAAAAATTCACAGCGGTCTTTGCCCGGGCCCGCCAGGAAGGCTTGTTTGTCGTTGCTCACGCCGGCGAGGAAGGTCCGCCGGACTATGTATGGCAGGCCCTGGATGCGCTTCAGGCCTCCCGGATTGATCACGGCGTCCGGTGCATGGAGGATCCTGCTCTCGTCGCGCGTCTCCGATCCGAGCGCGTGCCTCTTACGGTTTGTCCGCTTTCCAATGTCAAACTGCGGGTCTTCGATAGGATCGAAGACCACAACCTGAAACAGCTTCTCGACGCCGGCCTTTGCGTGACGATCAACTCGGACGATCCTGCCTATTTCGGCGGCTACATCAACGAAAACTTCCTCGCCATTCACAACGCCTTCGATCTAACCAAAGACGAGCTCCACACCCTGGCGCGCAATTCCTTTGAGGCCGCATTCCTTCCGGAAGAACGGAAACGGCTTATACTCCAGGAATTGGATGAACTTTAAAGGTAGGCGCCGGCTTTAGCCGGTCGCGCGCGCCGGCTAAAGCCGGCGCCTACATGATCAAGACCTTTTGAGGTGAGGCGAGCGCAGGGCTCATGGACACGGCCGGTTTCGTTTCACCGTAAGCGGCCTTCATCCATTCCAGCGTGTATCGAACGCCATCTTCAAGTGCCACTGCGGGCCGGTGATCCAGGTCGCGAATCGCTTTGGTGATGTCCGTTTTCTTGTCTTTCGTGGTGAACGGTTCCGTTTCTTTGTAGATGACGAAGCCGTCGGACTTGCCGAGCAAATTCAGGACCAGATCCGACACGTACTTGATGTCGTGGTGCTCACGGCCGGCGATGTTGTACGCTTCGCCGGGATGAAAATTCGAGACGATGTTGGCCAATGTGCGGACCGCATCCGTCAAATAAGTAAACGTTCGCCGGTGGTTGAGGTAGACCTCATAGGGTGCGCTTTGAAGCGCGGAATAGGCGAACATGCACACAGCTCCAGCGAACGGTGAAAAGTGCTCGCCCGGCCCGTATGTGTTGAACAAACGCACGCGAACGTTCTCGGTATTGGCCATTCGTGAATGATTCATCACCTGGATTTCGGAGACCCACTTGGTGAGGGCGTAGTCGTTGAGCTGGCGAATCTCGTTGTTGTCCATCACATCTTCAGACATCACGCCGTTCCAGTCGCCGTAGACCTCAGAGCTGCTGCAGAAGATCATGCGGAATCGATATATCTCCTGCAGGCGAAGCAGGTTCTTCGTTGCGAGGATGTTGGTGGTCCACAGGTCCTCGTAGAATTCCTCCCCATTGGACCGGCCGGACTCGTCGCCCAGGTGATAGACGTAATCGAATCGCTGGCTGGACAGCAACTGTTGGATCTGGCGGAATTTCGAAACGTCGCAGCGCACGTGGAAGCGGTCGTGATCGTGGAAAACGTCCGAAGACCAGACGCTGTGTCCGCGCTTGCGCAGTTCTTTGACCAAGGGCAGGCCGATCGGACCTAAACCTCCAGTCACGAGAATCCTCATTGGGGCTCCTTTATCAAGATGGTGGATCGCAGGTTTTGAATTACGGTTTCGGGGCTCGTGTAGATACCCCATTCCTCGATGTCTTTTTTTTCAGCAAGCAGAACGTCACGAAATCCGGTATTGAGATCGCTTGGCGGTGTCGGATCCATAAAGACACCCATCGGTGTCCCCGTTGTGGTTGCAATCCACGAGATGCCGGAATCCGGCCCCAGATAGAAGGCGCTCCAGCCGATCAACGCAGCCACGACCTGGAAGGGTTTTCCAAAACAGGAAATCGTTCCGGGGACTGCGGGATCGGTCTTCTCGCCGAGGACCACTACCGGCATATCGATTTCTGTCGCCAGTTTAACGAGGTTCGAATGAGGCCAGTGCCTGCTCGTTGCCCCGACATGGGCAGCGGCTACGAACTCTCCTCGCTTCAAACCATGCTGTTCAAGAAACCCTTTAGCCTCGGACAGCGCTTCGGGCCCAGGCTCCAGCCATGTCCGATGCGTTTCAAGTTCGACCCCACATTTCAGCGCCATGAAGTCGATTCGATGCAGGCCGCTGGCTTCCCACTCTTCCCTGTTTGCGTCGCCCTCCGGACAGAACACATGGGTGAAACCTTCCGAGTGGATCCACTCCCACGGAATGATTCCTCGCATGTCGGTCTCTTTCACCGCATCGGCGAAACTCGCCCGCGCGAGCCCTGCATATTTTGGCGAGGTGAGCCAAACGGTTTCAGCTTCGAACTTTTCTCTCAAGGCTGAGACTACCGGGAACGCATTGATCACGTCGCCGAGATCGCCGAAGACGATAAACAGGACCCTGGTCGGCATTGGCGGTCCGATGATCTCAAAAACGTTTGGGCTGACCTCTCGATAAAGCGACGGTTGGTTCAGCGCTCTGCGGGCGTCGCTGTGGCCGGGGTTCAAGCGAATACACTCGACAAAATGCATGTCTGCTGTGGGAGCGTTTCCTAAAGCGGATTCAATGCAACCCAGGTGATACTCCGCCCCGCTCCAATACTCTTCGTCAGGCCGGTGGAGAACGAGCCGGAACAGCCGCCGCGCTTCGTCAAACTCTCCCATTTCTTCCAGACGACATGCGTGGTTGTAAATGGCGAGCGTCGAGGAATCCCGCTTGCGCTGTTTTATCCCGCCAATGTCGCGCAATCCTTCAAACACGCCGTGGAGAAAGTAGTGACGGCAAACATGCGCAAATAGATCGGATGCTCCCGAAGGAAGAGTATCGGAGTCCGCCTGCTCGAGGAGAGCGATCTCTGAGACCGCAGCTTCCGCGTCTGCTGCGTGCTTTTCATTTCGGAGCAGGGCTTCCATGTCGTCCACTTGCGGCAGATATTCCGGAAACTTCGAATGCAGATATACAGCCGAGAGCCCGCACGTGAATTCCCGCTCCACGAAATCGCGAATTTGGATGATCTTGTTCTGAAAACCGACTGCGGATTCCAGGCGCCGGCTTTCGAGTCCGTGTTGCTTCAACCTCAACTCAAGCTCAACATCTTCCATGCCGCGCGTAAAATTCTCGTCATACCCCCCATAGTCGAGCACGAAAGGTCGAAAGAGCAGTGTGGGAGCGGGAAACTTCCCGGTTCCTTCCAGCCAGCGCATGGTCAATGTGAGCGGAAGGTCCGGGTCCCAGACCACGTGACCGGCAAGGGCGATCAAAGGATTGTCCAGGAGGTTGAACTCTTCCACCAATTGTTCAACCATATCCGGCGCAGCGTAAATGTCGTCGTCGATGACCAGCACGAGATCGTGCGCCGCAGCCCTGAGGCCCGTGTTCAGAGCGGCCGCCCGCCCGCGATGACGGTTGTGCCGAATAACTCGAGCGCTGTTCGAGGGGACGACTACTGGCTGGCTCGAGCCATCGTCAACGACAATGATCTCGGCTTCGTTGTGGTCGAGGGCAAGAACGCATTCAACGACGCTATTGTTGTGGTTGTAGCTGGGAATGACAATCGTCAGGTCCATGGATCTTCTTATCGGCCATAGATCCAATGAACTGCAGCGTTGATGTGCGGTTTTTGGTCGAAGGCTATGAAATCAGGAATTCCCGTGTTTTGAGTGGGTTAGCGGGGACGTCCTTACTTTGCGTCAGGAACTTCCAGAAACGCGATCTCTTCGACACACTTCATATATTCGGTCGTCGCCTGCGGGGCCTGCAGTTGGCCGCCAGTCAACCCCACCTCCAGGACTTCCAGCTTCGCCCGGCAGCCCTGAGCTCGGGTTACGTGCTCCTCGATGTGATGCGATTTGAGAAGCTGTGTTGCGACGGTGGCCACGATCGAAGATATTGAGGCAGCTCCACATAGGATTTGCCACGAGGGCGATCCCAGGCCAAATGTCTTCGTCAGCCACGCGGTGAATGACTGCCCGCCGACGGCAGGAAAAGCCGTTAGAGTGGCCGCAAGCGTACCCCCCAGAATCGTCATGTTGAGAAGGCGGCGCTTGCGAGGTAGCTCGGCTGATATAAACCGCTCGACTTGCAGGCGCTTTTGTCGAATTCGGCTCAGAAGATCTTCGTTGGCTTTGGCGGGCTTCATGCGAGTCAGTTTAACCACAAAAGGAGGGCAGAAGCCAAGCCCGACGCAAGAGGTGCGGCGAATTCGCAACGCCGTTGCAAAATTAGCAGCGCCGTTGCAAAAGATGTCGGTGTCTCGACGAAGGTTGCAATGGCGCCGCAAAATTAGCAACGACGCTGCGAAATTAGCAACAACGTTGCAAAATTAGCAACGGCGTTGCAAAAGATGTCGGTGTCTCGACAAAGTTTTCCATGACGTTGCAAAGTTCGCAGCGTTGTTGCAAAGTTCGCAGCGTCGTTGCAAAAGATGTCGGGCGCCGGGGGATTGAGAATTAAGCCTGTTTTTGAAGGGATTATATAATCTCAATCATGTCATCTGCTTTTGAGGCGATCTCTCTGACGAAAATCTTTCGTCGACGGTGGTCCAGGCGCGAGGTACGAGCGCTCCAAAACGTGTCTTTCGCTGTGGAGCCGGGATCGATCTTTGGCCTGCTGGGGCCGAATGGAGCGGGGAAGACGACGCTCGTCAAGATCGCTCTGACGATTGCCTATCCCGATCACGGCGAGGTCCGGCTCCTGGGTGAATCGGTTCGCAATCGATCCATTCTGAAACGGATCGGATATCTTCCCGAGAATCCGAGATTCCCATCCCACCTGACCGCCTGGCAGGTGTTGCGGCTTTACGGCAGCCTCAGTGGCGCAGACATCAGGACTGTGGAAAAGAACGCCACGAAGTGGCTTGCGCGGCTCGACCTCGGGCAGTGGCGCGATACGCGCATCTCAACTTTTTCGAAGGGAATGAACGAGAGACTGGCATTTGCCCAGGCGCTCGTTCACGATCCGGAGTTCATTTTTCTCGACGAGCCTACGGACGGGTTGGATCCATTGGGCCGGATGGAAGTGCGAAGTATCTGCAGCGAGCTTGCCAGGGAAGGCAAGACGATTTTCATCAACTCACACATCCTGGCTGAGATCGAATTGATCTGTGACCGGATTGCGTTGATGAAATCCGGTGAGGTTATCGACCAGGGCACAGTCGCCGAGCTCACATCGGCTCGCGGGGGATATGAGGTTGTGGTACCGGCCGGCGACGGCCTCAGCGACTGGTTCCGCGAGAAGAATGTGAGTTTCACATTGCTGGACGGCCAGTTGCACGTTCAGGCGAAGGACCGCGCGTCGGCCAACTCGATCATCGACGCGTTGCGGCAAAAGAATATCGAAATCGAATCGGTTGCTGTTAAGCGGCGAACCCTGGAATCAGTCTTTATAGAGAGGATCGGCTGTAGCGGCGGTCTATGACCGCCGACGCTACAGCAAGCTTCGAGATTGCCGGCGGTCATAAACCGCCGCTACAGTTATGTTGAAACCGGGCGTCTTCATCGACACATTCCAGGAGTCTTTCCGGAACAAAATGTTCCTGTTCTTCTTCGTCGTGTCGTCGCTCGTGATCGGAACGATAGGCCTTGCGCTGAACATGGACATCGTTTCCGGAGTAATGCAGGGCGTGAACATTCTTGGCAATGAGCTGCAGTTCAATCGCAAGGTCACAGTGGCGCAGTTTATTACAAATATCCAGACGGGACTCGCGATGCTGATTGCGATCATCGGAATGTTCCTGGCCCTGATGGCAACATCGACCCTCTTCGCTCAGATGTTGCAAAAAGGCAGCATCGACCTGTTGCTGTGCCGTCCGGTTCCGCGGTGGCGAATATTGACGGCTCGATTCCTGGGCGGCGCAACGATCATGGCATTCAATGCCGCCTATTTGATTGTGGGCGTCTGGGTCGTCCTGGGAATGAAGTCGGGAGTCTGGACTCGCGGATTTCCGATTTCGTCGCTTCTCGTGATTTTCGCCTTCGTCGTATTGTTTTCTGTAGTGATGCTGGTTTCGGTGATCACGGAGAATGGCCCCGCAGGGCTCCTGGCGGCTTATACGCTTTTCCTGTTCAGTCCCGTTTTGGCCGCACACGAGCGGATCACCCCGGTTTTGTCCAGGGAACTCTATCGCGTGATTTTCCGTAGTTTGTACTGGATAGTGCCGAAGTCCGCGGAAACCATTGGCGCAATGCGCCGTCTGATAGCAGATCAGCCTCTGGATATTGGATGGGTCGTGGGTACGTCGTCCGCGTTTGCACTGTTGTGCTATGTCGTCACGATGGTTTACTTTACGAGAAAGGACTATTGATCATGAAATGGATAGTTGGCTTTTCCATAATTGCCGCGATCGTCGGAGTGGTTGCAACGACGACGATCCCGGCGGCGACGATTACACCGGACCATGCCATTCTCAAATTCTTTCCTGCAGAGACTCAGGGCGTTGCATTTATCGACGTGGCGGGCGTTCGAAACAGCCCGTTGGCGAAGGATGTCATGGACGGGAAATTGGCCCGGTTACCGAGGGGCGCCTCGGAATTCGAGGAAGCCACGGGTTTTTCCGTGCAGAAGGACCTGGACAGGGTGACCGTCGGCAGACTGGGCGAACGCGAGATGCTGGCAGTGATAGAAGGACAATTTGACCGGGTCAAGTTCGAGCAATTCGCCAGCAACAAGGGCGCACAGTCAGAAACCTACCGGGGCCGCGCGATCTACCGGCATGATCACGGCGCAGTTGCGTTTATCGACAATGTGCTCCTCGCCGGATCCTATGAGGCCGTAAAGAAGAGTATCGATCAGATTTCGTTGCCGGGGTCGGCAACTTTGCGGAGCGACCTTCTCGACTCGATCAAAACGATTGAAGCAGGCAATCAGGTCTGGGCCGTTGGTGACTTTTATCCCGAACAGCTTCCTCCTCAGGTCGCAGGTACGCCGATCGCGAACCTGATAAAGGAATTTCAGGGCGGAACGTATCAAATGAGGGTGGATCAAAACGTCCACGCGCGCGCGATCGGCAATTTCACGAGTGCGGAACACGCCAAATCGGCAGCGGACCTCGCTCGCGGGGCGCTGGCGCTCGGGAAACTGCAGGCCTCCAGGATGCCCGAGCAAGCCCTCCTTCAGGCGCTCGACGGGATACAGATCGCCAACTCGGGTTCGTCAGTGACTGTGAATGTCGATGAATCCGGTGATGTGTTGAAGAAGTTGCAGGACTTTCGCCCGACGATAGAAAGAGCGCAGTAAGAGAAACGCGGGCTGAAGCCCGCGACTACATTGGGAACCAGGTTGACGCCTGAATGTAGTCGCGGGCTTTAGCCCGCGTTATTCTTTTACCCCTTCCCGCCGCCGCTCATCGAGGCCAGGAAATCGCCGTTGCTCTTGGACTTGCCCATCTTATCCAGCAGAAGTTCCATGGCTTCCACGGTGGACAGCGGATTCAGAACCTTCCTCAAAATCCAGATTCGGTTCAGTTCATCCCGGGGCACCAGCAACTCTTCCTTTCGTGTTCCGGAGCGATTGATATCGATTGCCGGGAACACGCGCTTGTCGACGAGTTTGCGGTCGAGGCCGATTTCCATGTTGCCCGTACCTTTGAACTCTTCGAAGATGACGTCATCCATGCGGCTTCCGGTATCGATCAGGGCAGTGGCGATGATGGTCAGGCTGCCGCCCTCCTCGATGTTGCGCGCGGCGCCGAAGAATCGTTTCGGGCGCTGAAGCGCGTTGGAATCCACACCGCCCGACAGCACCTTGCCCGACGGCGGCACAATCGTGTTGTACGCGCGCGCAAGGCGGGTGATGGAGTCGAGCAGGATGACAACGTCTCGCTTGTGTTCGACAAGACGCTTGGCCTTTTCGATTACCATTTCGGCAACCTGAACGTGACGTGATGCGGGCTCGTCGAACGTCGAACTGATGACTTCGCCGTTCACCGAACGCTGCATGTCCGTCACTTCTTCCGGACGCTCGTCGATCAGCAACACGATCATGACAACCTCGGGATGGTTCGCCGTGATCGAGTTCGCAATGGTCTGGAGCAGCATGGTCTTTCCTGTCCGTGGGGGTGCCACGATCAGGCCGCGCTGTCCCTTGCCGATCGGCGTCAGCAGGTCGAGCACTCGAGCGGAGAGATTGTCCTTTCCATTCGAGGTCTCGAGCTTGAGCCGTTCGTTGGGGTACAACGGCGTAAGGTTGTCGAAGAAGACCTTGTTGCGGGCCTCATCCGGGTGTTCGAAGTTGACGGCTTCGACCTTGATCAGGGCAAAGTAGCGTTCTCCATCCTTTGGAGGACGCACCTGGCCTGACACGGTATCGCCGGTGCGCAGGTCGAACTTCCGGATCTGCGACGGCGAAACGTAGATGTCGTCCGGACCCGGAAGGTAGTTGTAATCCGGGGCTCGGAGGAATCCAAAACCATCGGGAAGCGTTTCAAGAACGCCTTCACTGAAAATGAAGCCGCTCTTCTCGGTTTGCGCCTGCAGGATCTTGAAAATCAGTTCCTGCTTCCGCATGCCGGAAGCTCCCTGGATGTTGAGGTCCTTTGCAACTTGCGTCAGCGCGGAAATATTCATTTCCTTGAGCTGGGCAATGTCCATGGTGGGCGCGCCTTCTGGACGATCTGTGGCAACGAATTTTTTTGAACTCATAGGTGGGTTTTTCTCACTGTGGGATGTGATCTATGGCAGTCCGAATCCTGTTCAGGATTTCATCCTTCCCGGAACCCGTCACTGCCGAAAATGGAATTATCTCCTTGGTTTTTAGTTTTTGGGCACCCTTGTGAAGCGCCTGATTCAGTTCAGAACGAGAAATTTTATCAGCCTTGGTCAGAACAACTGCGTTTGGAATCCGGTGATGATCGAGCCACTGTTTCATCAGCGTGTCTGATTCCGTGGGTTCTATCCTGCTGTCCACGAGCATCAGAACCAGTCTCAACTGTTCGCGATCGTGCAGATAGCCTTCGACCATGGGTCCCCAGCTTTCCCTTACTGTCTTGGCAACTTTCGCGTATCCGTAACCCGGCAGATCCACAAAGTACATGCGCTCGTCAACGAGGAAGAAGTTGATCGTCTGCGTTCGGCCAGGTGAAGCACTTGTGCGAGCCAGTCCACGAGAGTTGGTCAGAGTATTCAACAAACTGGATTTGCCAATATTCGATCGGCCACAAAAGGCGACTTCAGGTCGCTTGTCACGGGGAAAGTCATCCGGTTGCTTTGCGCTCTTGACAAATCGGGCGTTGCTGATTTTCACCTGAGGAAGTCGAGAGGCCGGAATCTGTGACCATCATAGCACTGTAGCGCCGCTATGTGAGCCCCGAAATTTTCCGGCGGTCTCCTGACCGCCGCTACAGTCTAGTGCATGATCGATTCCTGATGAAGATCTCCATCTTTTCCTACACCGGACTGAAAGGGAATCTCCTCCTGGCTCTCCTCCAATATCGGCGTCGGTTGGCTGGTTAATGCGACCTTCAAGACCTCGTCCATGCTTTCGACGAAATGCACCGTGAACTCATCCTTGATATTTGCCGGGATTTCGGTGAGATCCTTCTGATTATCCTTCGGAAGAATCACGGTCCGTATTCCCGCGCGATGAGCAGCCAACAATTTCTCTTTCACTCCTCCGATCGGCAGAACCTTTCCTCGGAGTGTGATTTCACCCGTCATCGCCACATCGCAACGCACTGGGATATGGGTCAAAGCGCTCACCAGCGATGTCGCCATCGTGATACCGGCGGACGGACCATCTTTTGGAATCGCGCCCTCGGGAACATGGATATGGAGATCTAACCGACGGTAGAAATCTTTGGGAATTCCAAACATTTGAGCCCTGGACCGCACATAGCTCATCGCGGCCTGGGCCGACTCCTGCATGACGTCACCGAGCTTGCCGGTCAGCGTCAACTTGCCCTTGCCTTCCATCAACGTTGCTTCGGTAGCAAGTATTTCGCCGCCCACCTCGGTCCATGCAAGACCGGTTACGAATCCAACTTCATTTTGTGATTCGTGACGACTCGAACGGTACTTCGGAATGCCAATGTAGTCAACAATATTTTGTTCATCAAGCCGGACCGCGAGTTGCGGGCCGTCCTTCACCACAGCGCGCGTGACTTTTCTGCAAATCGATGAAATCTCTCGCTCGAGATTGCGCACTCCGGCTTCGCGGGTGTAGCTGCGAATCACGCTCTGGACGCCTTCGTCAGTGAACGAAAGCTGCTCGGCTTTCAGGCCATTGGCTTCCATTTGTTTCGGGATCAGGAAGCGGCGGGCAATTTCGGTCTTTTCGTATTCCGTGTAACCGGGCAGGCGCAATACTTCCATGCGGTCCTGCAGGGGCTGCGGAATGGTGTGAAGGACGTTGGCTGTTGCGATGAACATCACCTGCGACAGGTCGAATTCCACATCCAGGTAGTGATCCTGGAACGTTGCATTCTGCTCCGGATCGAGTACTTCGAGAAGCGCTGCCGACGGATCGCCGCGGAAGTCCATGCTCATCTTGTCCACTTCATCGAGAAGGAATATCGGGTTCAGTGTGCCGGCCTTCTTGATCATCTGGATGATCTGGCCCGGCAGGGCACCGATGTAAGTCCGGCGGTGGCCGCGGATTTCGGCTTCATCGCGCACGCCGCCGAGGGCGAGGCGAACGAACTTCCGTCCCGTTGCGCGCGCGATCGACATGCCCAGCGAAGTCTTTCCAACGCCTGGCGGTCCAACGAAGCAGAGAATCGATCCTTTGGGTTTCTTGACGAGCTGGCGAACAGCCAGGAATTCCAGGATGCGTTCCTTGACCTTCTCGAGACCGTAATGATCTTCGTGCAGTATCCGCTCGGCCGCTTCGATGTCGCGAATCTCTCGCGACTTCTTTTTCCACGGCACAGCCAGGAGCCAGTCCAGGTAATTCCGCGAAACGGTGGATTCAGCCGACATGGGCGGCATCATCTCGAGCCGTTTCATTTCCTGCATCGCCTTCTCATAGGCATCCTTGGGCATGCCGGCGGTTTCGATCTTACGGCGAAGTTCGTCTATTTCGGATTTCTCGTCCTTCTTGCCGAGCTCGCGCTGGATCGCCTTGATCTTCTCGTTGAGGTAGTACTCTTTCTGCGCGCGCTCCATCTGGCGCTTCACGCGATTCTGCACCGAGCGGTCCACGTGGAGTTTCTCGATCTCAATATCAAGAATGTCCGCCAGGCGCTTGCAGCGCTCAACGGGGTTGAAGATCTCGATCAACTCCTGCTTTTCTTCGATCGAGAGGACCATGTGGGCGCAGATCGTGTCCGCCAGCCGGCCGATGTCGTCCACCTTGACTGCGGCGAGCACCTGGTCGGCGTTGAGGTTCTGGCTGAGCTTGACGTACTGCTCGAACTGCTGGTTCAGACGCGCTGCGAGAGTGTCATATCCCGTGAAGCCTTGATTGCGGAAGGGCGACAGCCGGAGATTGGCTTTCCAGAATCCGTCCTCTTCGTTGAGCTGAAGGATACGCGCCCGCTCGATCCCTTCGACGAGAACCTTCGTATTTCCATCGGGCAGCTTGAGGGATTGAACGATGTTGGAAATCGTTCCAACCTGGTAGATCTCGTTCGGCCTGGGGTTGTCGACAGTGGCGTCATGCTGAGTCGAAAGGAAGATCCGCTTGTCCCCCCGAAGGGCCGATTCCAGCGCCTGGACGGAGGATTCGCGGCCGATCACGAAGGGGACCATCATGAACGGGAAGATCACGACGTCCCGGATCGGGACCATCGGAAGCTTCGTCTGTTCGTATTTCTCCTTCGTGGACATATATTTAGCGGCCCTCCAGGCCTTCCCGTCTAACCAGCTTTCTCAAATGGAAGCTGTATTTCCTTCTTTTCGACCATCTCTTTCGTGATGGTTAGCTCCCGGTGATCTTTTTGTTGCGGGAGCTGGTACATCAAATCCAGCATCAGTTCTTCAAGGATGATGCGGAGGCCGCGGGCGCCGACGTTCCTTTTAATTGCGTCGAACGCAACGGCTTCCAGAGCGTCATCCGAAAACTTCAGTTTCACATTCTCGTATTCAAACAGACGCTGGTACTGTTTGACGAGCGCGTTCTTTGGCCGTGTCAGAATCTCGACCAACGCTTTCTGATCCAGGTCGTGGAGCGTCGCCACAACGGGCACGCGGCCGACGAATTCCGGGATCATTCCAAACTTGATCAGGTCCTCGGGCTCGAGCTGCTCGAGCAGTAACGACCGGGGATTCTCAGACTTGACTTTGACGTCGCCCTGGAACCCCATCGTGCTGCGAACCGCCAGTCTACGCTCAATAAGCTTGTCGAGGCCAACGAAAGCACCACCGCATACAAACAGGATGTTCGTCGTATCGACTTGCGTAAACTCCTGATGGGGATGTTTTCGGCCACCCTGGGGAGGAACATTAGCGACGGTTCCCTCCAACATCTTCAGGAGGGCTTGCTGAACACCCTCGCCCGAAACGTCGCGTGTAATCGACGGGTTTTCGTCTTTCCTGCCGATCTTATCGATCTCATCTATATAAATGATGCCTGTCTGTGCCCGCTCGACGTCGCCGCCCGCGTTCTGGATGAGACGCAGAATAATGTTTTCAACATCTTCACCAACGTAACCGGCTTCGGTTAGCGTGGTGGCATCAACAATCGCGAACGGTACGCTCAAAAGCCGCGCCAGAGTCTGCGCGAGGAGCGTTTTACCCGTTCCTGTCGGTCCAATGAGCAGAATGTTCGATTTTTGAAGTTCGATATCGGACTTCTTGCGTGACAGCTCGATGCGCTTGTAGTGGTTGTAGACCGCGACCGCAAGCTTCTTCTTCGACTTATCTTGCCCAATTACATACTGATCGAGAAACCCCTTGATCTCGGGTGGCTTCGGAAGATGTACGTTTCGGGGAGAAGGCTCGTAGTTCTGGTCCTCATCGATGATGTCCTGGCAAACACCAACGCATTCATCACAAATGAAAACCGTGGGACCGGCGATCAGTTTACGAACGTCATTCTGGCTTTTATTACAGAACGAACATCGCAGGACGTCGTCACTGTTCTTCTTCAATTCAGTTCCTCTCCTATTTCCGTCGCAATGGGCTGAAACCCACGTCTGATCAAGGTTTTAGCCGCGCTTGGAAATAACTTCGTCGATAATACCATACTCTTTTGACTGGTCCGCCGTCATGATGTAGTCCCGTTCGACGTCCTTTTCGATCCGTTCCAGGTTTTGCCCAGTATGGTGGGCGAGAATTTTGTTCAAAATCATCCGGATTCTCAGGATTTCTTTGGCGTGGATGTCGATGTCGGTGGCCTGCCCCTGCAAACCGCCCAACCACGGCTGGTGAATGAGAATGCGGGAGTGGGGTAGCGAGAAACGCTTTTTCGGTGTACCCGCGGCCAGCAGGACCGCCGCCATGCTGGCTGCCTGGCCGACGCAGATGGTCGTCACATCGTTGCGGATGAACTGAATCGTATCGTACACCGCCAAGCCTGCCGTTATCGAGCCTCCCGGGCTGTTGATGTAAAGCGAAATGTCGCGCTCCGGATCTTCCGCCTCCAGGAAAAGCAATTGCGCGGTCACCACGTTCGCGACATTGTCATCAATAGCCGTCCCTATGAAGATGATGCTGTCACGCAGCAGCCGGGAGTAAATGTCATAGGCGCGCTCGCCACGATTCGTCTGCTCGACAACCATTGGAATGAGAGTCATGCGTTCCTCATTGTTCATGGGGATATCCTATTTACAATTCTTAAGCCAGCGCATGGGCGGGTCAATGGGTAAGTGTACGTGCCGGATTTTCGCCGGTCCGACCGGCTGAAGCGCCGGCGCCTACCCAACATTCTGAACACGTGCTCGTTCCTGCAGAAAATCCAAAGTCTTTTTGTTGCGGATCTGTGTCTTAAGCCTATCGAGCCCGTCGTCACGCGTCAATACCTCTCTGACCTTTTCCAGGGGCCGTTTTGTCTCCGCCGCGATCTTTTCTATTTCTGCGTCGATTTCATCATTCGTTACATCAATGTTTTCTTTCTCGGAGACGTGTTCGAGAATCAAAGAGCCTTTCACGTCGCGTACCGCCTGCTGCTGCTGGTCCTCACGGATTCTGCCCCAGTCCACGTCCAGACGCTGGGGGTTAATGCCCTGGCGAGCCAGGTCTCGCACCAGCCGCTGGACCCGGATCTGCAGCTGGCGCTCGACCAGTGATTCCGGAAGCTCGAACTCATTGTTGTCTTCGAGCCACTCGAGTAGCTTCTCGCGCATTTGTTCCTGCGCGTGCTCCAACTTGTGCTTCCCCAGATCCTCGCGAATCTTTGCCTTCAGATCGTCCAGGGTCTTGTAATCGCCGAATCGCTGGGCAAATTCGTCATCGATGTCGGGAAGTTCCTTCTGCTTGATCGCTTCGACCTTCACTTTGTACTCAACCGTTTTTCCGGCGAGCCGCTTCTCGGGGTAATCCGGCCGGTAGGAAACACCGAACGTCTTCTCATCGTTCACTTTGGTTCCCAGGAGATTCTCAGTGAATTCTTTCAACGTCGTCCGGCCGCCGATTTCACAAACGGCTTTCTCGGCCGTGACAGGAGGCTGGTCGGACTCGGGAAAAGTGCCGGTAAAGGAGATTTCCGTGAAATCACCTTCTTTGACAGACCGGTCTTCTTCGACGGGGACCAGCTCGGCCATGTCCTCCTGAAGCTTTTTCAACTGGCCCTCGACTTCGGAGTCTTCGACCTTGGACGAGACTTCCTCGACGGGAATGCCGACGTAGTTCGTGACATCCAGAGCTGGATAGATTTCGAAAACGGCCTTGAAGCGAAGCGGTTGACCGGAAGTGTAATCGATCCCTTCGTACTGCGGCGCCTGCACGATATCGAGCTTCCGAGTCTCGATCGCCTCGCCGAAATACTTCGGCAGCAGGTGCTGCATCATTTCGGAGACAATCTCGTCGCGATACCGGGTCTTCACCACTCCAACGGGAGCCTTACCCGGCCGGAATCCGGGAACACGCGCCTTCCGTGCAAGCTCCTGCGCGATGTGATTCATCTCCGCATCCACGTCTTCCTGCGGGATCTCGATTTCCAGATTCTTCTTGCACTCGCTGACGTCGATTAGTTCTGCCTTCATAACCTTATGCGAAAGGAGGGACTCGAACCCTCATGGGTTACCCCACTAGATCCTAAGTCTAGCGCGTCTGCCAATTCCGCCACTTTCGCTAAATTCGGCAAAATTCGGGAGCAACTCGGAGTTACCCCCGCTTCACCCGAATTTTGATTTTGCGAGTGTTATGGACGTGTGTCAATGCGACTCCAGATTTTTTGCTGCGGAATGTATTTTCTGGTTCCTTTATTGCTACTTTCATATGGGGATCGGGGCTGGTACCTGGCGCAGGAAAGGTCGTTCCGTCGTGGAATCCGTGAATCCAGTTCAGTTAGCACTTTCCTTCGGGGAAAAGGTGAAGGTACTCGTTGTTGAGGACTATCCCGATACCCGGGAAATGTTGGCCCTTTTCCTTGCCGGACACGGCTACACCGTCGTCACAGCCCGAGACGGAAGGGAAGCCCTCGACGCCCTCGAGCAGGATCCGACCTTCGACGTCGTTCTCCTCGACGTGTTTATTCCGAAAGTGGGTGGCCTGGAAGTCCTGAAAGAAATCCACGACCGGATGCCCCAATTGGGCGTAATTCTTCTGACAGCGCTTGCCGACAAGGAAATTGCCCAGGATGCTTTGCGCCTCGGCGCTTTCGATTACATCCTCAAGCCTTTTGATCTCGGCCAGGTAGAGTCCAGCGTTGTGGCGTGCCTGGGCCACCGCGACTATCAACAACAAAGCTGGTGGAGAAGGCTGGTTTCAAGGCCGGCTGCGTGAAACTGTAGCGGCGGTCTATGACCGCCGAAAAACCGGCGCTCACAGAGCGCCGCTACAGTTACGACCCCACTTTTTTCTGTGTCGCGAAATCCAGGTTCTCCGTGATTCTGGTACCGTTTTTGCGAAACGCCTCTGTGAGCAGGCGTATGCGCTTTTTGGCTTCGTCCAGATTCTGATTGTTCAGATTGATGTTCAGCAGGTCGATGTACCAGGGCAGCTTCACTTCATCGTTTACGTAGGCTTCAACGATTTCCCGGGCAATGGGCAGCGTCGTGTTTTTCGACACATCGTGAACATCACGATTGCTGGCCTTGCGCAGCTTCTCGTATTCCTCGGAAAGAAGGCGCGAAAACAGTTGGGCCGTGAACCGGTCGCCCGCTTTTACTCCGGTCTCCTTGTCGTCTTCCGTTAAGGTTGCGTTTTTGTGAATCCATTCCCAGAGGATACTGAGGCGGATTTCGCCTGTTGCCGCATCTTCCATGAGGTATAGAACGTCCTCATTGCCGAAATAGTCGGCGGGTTTGAGTGCCGCGGCCTGCAGTCCCTGTCCAAACGCATTCCCGTATTGGAGTCCAACGCTCAAGAGGTCGCGCGCGCCGCGAACGGTTCGCGGTGCTGGTTCAAGCAGAAGGAGCCCGTCTGCATCGGCAGTCGTGTAGGTTAGTGGCGGGCACTTCAGTCCAAGTTGATTGGCCTTTCCTACTTTTTCCCACACAGGCCGGACGATGTGCACCATCTTCCAGTGGGCAACCCACTTGCCGCTCGCACCTTCGCGTTCCTCGCGTTCCGCGCCGGCGACAGCCCTCTTCATTCCGTTTGTGACACCAGCCTCTGAGCCAACCGGGATGTTGGGCTCCATCCCGCCCTGCCAGAGCACGTATTGCCCCAGCCGATCAGGCGTATTGCAGGCGCGCCGCACGCGGTCTTCGTAGATCCGCATGTAACCGTAGGTCATCGTGATGGCGTCGATGTTCGGATTGAGGAATTCTTTGTCCCAGGCCATCGCATCCGAGACGCTGTTGATGTAGTCCCAGCGGCCGGTATCGAAGCCGATGAAGTGTTTCCCCAGGGCGGCACGCATTTCCATCAACTGGTAGCAAGCCTCGACCTGCTCGATGAGTACGTAAACCTTGATGGCGCCGTCCGGAAGAGCGAGGTGTTGTTCGAGTGCCGTAAGGATATCGTTCCACAGCGCGCCTTCTTCGGCGGTCTGGATCTTCGGAAGGTATAGCGCCAGCGAGGAGCCGGACTCGCGGAGGCGGCGGTGATTGTTTACGATGAAGAGAGTTGCATCGACGATCGATCCGGAAAAACCGGTTCCGTCGGATAGGCGCACGTGGCGGTCATCGAGGTGGAGTCCACGAGCTCGAAAGATCTTCGTAGTGAAATCGAGCTGCTTGACCCAATCCTCAATGATGGGGCGTCCGAAAAACTCCTTGCCCCAGTTGTTCATTTCCAGCGCTACCTGCTCGGCGGTCTTCATGAAGACCGGGTCGCGGTGAATCGCGAGCTTCAGGTTTCGCTGGTTATCGAGCGACATCGACGAGATCTGGCCGAGCGCATCCTCTCCATCGAACATCCAGCCATCCGCGCCCGACAGCAGCGCATAGGCGATGTTGCGGATACTCTTTTCTACCGTTGAGTTCGGCTTTGCCGCAGGTCCCGTGCCTTGAATCCACTGGCGCTGCAGGTCCCGGGGAATCTCGCTGCCGATGAAGTTACCATCCCGCGCGTCCTGAACTTTGATTTTTGTCCGGGATATAGTGGCTGCCTGATCGAGGAACGTGATTCGCTGTTTGTTTCGAGCCCGCGCCGCCCGACGCTCGATTCGGCCGGCCATCACCGCCTTGCGATCTTTGTCCAGCCCGCAGAGGGCCTCCAGAGCTGCCACCGCCTCCCCGGTGAAAACATCCCGATAGTCGTTTTCCAGGTTGCCTTGGATCTCTAAAGTTCGCGTGCCCATTCGATCACCTCACTCAGAGTAGTATTGCGAACGTCACAATACCACAATGGTCAATGGGCTACGTACTGTAGTGAAATGCGGGCTAAAGCCCGCGACTATATTCGGGGCCGAACGTTGATCCCCAATGTAGTCGCGGGCTTTAGCCCGCGTTCACTCCAGGGCCGCTAGGCGACTTCGGTGATCTCGTGAAGAGTTTGGCCGGAGACCTTTTCCTCGACCTGCGAAACATCGCCAATGGAGACGACACCGACCAGCCTTTTGTCACGATTGAGAATCAACATACGGCGCACTTCCTTTTCCCGCATCTTTTTGGCGACAGTCTTCACATCTTCATCTTCGAAGCACCAGATGATATCGTTGGTCATCAGCTCGCGGGCTTTGGTGGTATTGAGGTCTCGCCCTTCGGCCACTCCTCGCAGAACGATGTCACGGTCGGTAAGCGTACCGGCCAAACGATCGTTTTCGCAAACAGGTATGAATCCGACGTCCAGCTTTTTCATCTTCAACGCTACTTCTTTTACTCCTTTATCCGGAGAAACACACTCGACGTTAGTACTCATGATTTCGCGAACTTTCATACACACCTCCAAGTAGGAACTATCCGGGCTATGCGGCCTTATGCGACTTCTGGGTCTTTTTCTGGGCTGGTTTTATGACCCCGAGCAATTCACCATCAGATGTTGTAACGATCGCGCTGTCTGAATCCGCGCTGCGCAGTACTCTTTCCGCGTCTTTCGGCTCCAGGTCCGGCCTGACAGTGTGTGGCCCGGGCTGCATGATATCCACGATTCGCGCCTGTGGATTGGCATCCCAGCTCTCCCCGCTTACGACACCGAGAACAATGTTTCTGTCGTTCACCACGACGCAGATATCCTGATTCGGCCGGTGGCGGCTCTTGACATCTTCCAAACGTTCCCGGAGCGAACAGGTCGGGACATCCTTATGCAGCACCTGTTTGATCCGTGGTTTCTTTGCCTGCGTGCCCTCGGTTTCCCAACCGACAGCCAGCCAATCGGCTTTCCCGGGTGTGTATCGATAGACTTCCTGGAAGCCCATACTTTCGAGGCGCCAGGCAGCCCTGGCGCTGAGATCGCACTGGAAATCCTGGCAGTACACGATCACTGCCTGGTCCTTTCGAAGGGTTCTCGTTGTTTCAGAATTCATGATTTCAAGAGGAATATTGACCGCCTGCGGCAGGTGCTCCTTCTTGTAGGCCGACGCCGGGAGAACCTCGACGAGCTGGGCCCGACCCTGTGCGACCAATGTTTTCAAGTCTTTGCGACGAATTTCGATCGGCATGGAAAACTCCTCTCTAACCTTAGACGCGAAAATTTCGCGGTCGTGGTAGGCGGAACCCGCCACCGTGGTCCCTGATTTGCTACGGATTCGCCGGCAAACAAGGAGGCTCTGACCTATGCGTGTTCGGTTTCTCTCACTCACTCTCGTTTTTCTGCTTTTGATTCCACAAGTTGTGGCTGCACAGTCGCAGGCCGTTTCCCCATCCGAGCTCCAGAAGGCCATGTCGGAAGCAGCCAGAAACCGGCAGAAAAACCGCGATGACGTCCAGGCATTCTTTTCCAGTGAACCCGTCCGGCATGCATTGAAGACCGGTAAGGTCGACTATCAGCGGGTGCAAAAGGCTGTCGCGACTTTAAGCCCGGACGAACTCGCGCGTCTGGCCAGCCGAACGAACCAACTGCAACGCGACTTTGCGGCCGGGGCGTTGACGAACCAGGAACTGACCTACATCGTTATCGCGCTCGCCGCAGCCGTCATCGTTCTGATCGCAGTCAAGGCATGACAATTCGATGCGCTCACTTCTGACCCTGCTGACGCTGGCGCAGGCGCTCTGGATCGATGTCCCCTTCGTTCAGCAGGACAAGAACGGCTGTGGATCTGCCTCCATATGGATGATCCTGGAGTACTGGAGGCAAGGTTCCGCGCCCCGAGTTGAAGAGATTCAGCAACAGCTCTATTCCAGGGACGCCGGCGGCATATTTGCGCGCGACATGGAGGAGTATTTTCGATCGCGCGGCTATCGAGTGTTCCCTTTTCGCGGCGAGTGGATAGATCTCGACCAACACATTTCTCAGGGGCGCCCGCTCATCGTCTGTCTTGAACTTAATGCGCGAGGGGCGCCGCTTCACTACGTTGTTGTCACGGGAATCGACCCGCTCCAGAACCTGGTTCTTGTAAACGATCCCGCCGAGCGCAAACTGCTCTCGATGGGCCGGGCCGATTTCGAGCAACGCTGGCGGGCTGCCGACAACTGGACGCTCCTTGCGGTTCCCGAAATCGCGCTTGCCGGCACCGCTTTCCGAAATGAGAAGCTCCCGGAAGCTAAAGCCCATTTGAAATCCGCCCTCGATGCGGCCCCGTCCGACACTTACACGAACGACTTTCTCGCCACGGTTTACTTCCTCGAAAACAATACGGAATCCGCAATCAAATATTGGAATCGCGTGGGCAAACCTTTCCTCGAGAACATCCACGTGGATCCACCGTTGAGAATGAATCCGGTGCTTCTCGATCGCGCGTTTGCGTTCTCCCGCGCCAGCGTTATGGATCTCGATGATTTCTACACGACTGAAGCGCGACTGGAAGGAACAGACGTTTTTTCTCGATATCAAATGGAATTGTCGCCGGCCGAGGGTGATCGGTTCGACCTCACCTTGCGCGCCGCTGAACAGAATGGACCCGCCTGGCTTTCCTGGATGAGGGGCCTGCCTTACGAGACCGTTCATCCGGAGTTCTTCAACCTTGGCGGAAACGCTGTGAATGTGAGATCCATGATGCGTTGGGACGCCAACAAGCGGCGAGCATATGCGTCCATTACCGCCCCATTGCGGGGCAATCCCAAATGGGGCTTTTACGCCGCCGTTGACGCCCGCCGCGAGAATTGGACCGGCCCGGGCGGCGCTTTTCAAATGCGCAAAACCGAAGCGGCGGCACAAATCCGATCCATACCAAATGGTCATTGGAAATGGACCAGCGGTTTCAGCGTCTCCAACCGCCACTTACCGGATACGCTCTTGCGCGGCGTCTTATTGAAATATTCGGGTTCAGTCACGCGAACACTGCTTCGGAATTCCGACCGCGGGCTGAGAGTGGATTCTTCATTGTTGTTAGAGGCGGGAAAGCTGCTTGTTCAAAATCCAGACCGATTTGTGAAGGCGGAGAACAACGTTTCGGTGCGATGGCGTCCCTTCTCGGCGACGCTCCGTGCCGGCCGCATTCTTGGAAAGGCGCCCTTCGACGAAGGCTTCATGCTTGGACTGGACCGTGATTCCGACCGCCGCCTGCGTGCGCATTCGGCGACTCTCGACGGGCTCAAGAATGCGACCTTCATGAACCGGTCCTTTGTTCTGACGAACCTTGATCTACAGAAGACCGTCTTTCACGCCGGGTTTTTCCGCCTCAGCGCCGGTCCTTTCCTCGACGCGGCCCGGCTTACGAACATTTCCCATTCGCTCTTTGACACTGGCCTTCAGTTGCGCCTGGCAGCGCTTGGACTGCTTACCCTGAACCTTTCTTATGGCCGGAGTCTTCGCGACGGCGGCAGTGCCTTTTTCACGGATATAACAAGATGAAAGCGTGGCAGTCCAAGTATCTATGAACGTATCTATGAACGAAGACACACCGCATATCCCGGCAATGGTGCTTTGGGGTTACACCAGTGGAGTCAGGAACCTGGCGGATGAGCATTTTCAACACCTCTTGTTTTGCGTCGAGTGCCAGACCCTCGTTGATGAATTCATCGACGTTCTCGATGAAATTCCGTCCAGCAAAGGTCCCGAAGCCGCGTAACCTTGACACAGAATCCTTGACACAACCCTGACGTTGGCGTAGAGGATTTGTCCGTCCCACCCCTCAATCGAAGAACGTAGACAAGGAGACCAGGATGATCACTGGGGGCCGGTGGCCAATTGCGCCCGGACAGCAGCGGCGCGCTGGCGCGCGAACTGAATCATGAACAGTGCTTCGGCATCGAACTGATCGTTCGTGCAAGGTCGGAGACTTCCGGTGGCGCCTGGATCACAGAGCTTGAGAGTGTCATCGTACGCGGCCTGGCGGATTTGCTGGTACTCCTTCGTGATCTCCTGCTCCAGCCATCCTCCAATTCCTCCTGCAGTGTCGGAAGCCTGTCGCAGCGTGTCCTTGTAAATCGCCATTAAGTCCGGCGCAATGGTCAGAGCGCGCGAGGTAAGCACATTCGTAGTGAAGTTGTGCATGATGTTCCAGTCGAGTGCCCAGAACGCGTTGCTCTTGTCCCACGGAATGAAAGTCGATTGAATGCTGTTCTGGAATCTGTAGAGATAGAAGTTATTCACGCCGTAGTTGCCGATGATTCCGTCTTGTTCGGCGACGAAGTTTTCAGCGGCCAGTTCCCTGAATAAGGCATTCAGGTCGATGTATTGCGACACCGCCGCGGAAAACTGCGCGTTCGGCGCCTCGTTGATCGTCCGCACCATCGCCTCGATTGCAGCAGGATCGAGATAGATGAGGTTGTTCTCCGGCTTCAATGGGAGGGGTGAATACCTGGACAAATCCGGCCCGCGATAGTCGAACACCCAGGGCGCCACCCATTCATAGTTGTACAGGCGACCGTCGGTCTGTCCGAAATTTCGTTGAAGGAAGACGGAGTCGACGTCCTCCACTATCGTGTACAGACCAGCGTATTGGTCATTGATGTACAAGCGTGCGTGGACCTCTCGGGGCGCCGGAATTCCCAGCTTGCGGAAGAACTCCATCGCGACTCGTTCGTGCATCATCGATGCATCCTGAGTGTTCGCCCGGAGAACGATATCCTTCAGCCCGAGAAAAGTATTTTGACTTTCGTACCGGCTGAATTCGATCTTAAAGGACGGCTTGATATTGCTGCGGCTTCCCTTGCCATGCGAACTGACAGCGACCTGAGGAATCGTGACGTCTCGTCCGTTGAATATCCAATGAAACTCGACCGCAAACCAGCACTCGATGCGGGGCAAGCTGGAGACTACCTGGCCTGCGAGTGCTTCAAGGTCCTGCATAGGGCAAATGAAATTGGTCTGCTTGAAAGTTGCAAAATCCCTCGGCGCGATATAGATCCGAACCTCCTGAAGTATGTCTCCGTTGAAGAAGTCGTCCGAGGTTTGAGCGGCTGACGGGAACGAGAAGCCCAGAATCCAGAATAAAGCAAAGATGATAACTACGCGCTTCTGCGTCATACGCCTCACATCGCGATTTGCAGCCTGCAGATTCCGGTCCAGAATATGTTTCGACCGAATACAGCCTTGCGTTCGATGTCCGTGACCCTTTCGCGTTGGGCATTGAGCTGAATCTTCACAAAGCGATTCAAGTACCACGTTGGACCGAATGTCCACGTGCGGTCGCTGTTCGGCAAGATCGTCGGGGCACGCTGGCTCCGAGACGGAAGCCCGGGTCCAGGAGTACTGAAGAAGGCGAGCACGTCGAATCGCGCCGCCAACTCCAGTGCTCCGAAACCGTGTCCGGTCAGAAACGGATTCGCAGGCGAACCGCCGCGCGATTTCATCTTTCCGAGAGCGGTCCAGGCGCCCACTACGTACCATCCACGTGAAATCTTGTCGGGCAGATCCTCCCCGCGGATGCCTTGCTGTTTTCGCTCTTCGGACATGTGGATGTATTCGCCCTTGATGCTGACTGGTCCCTCCGCCCATGCCGTCTCAACGCCGATCCTCGTCCGATTGCCTCGTACATAAACGTGATCGAAGTATGTGAAGTTCGAAAATGTCTGGCCGTTGACGCCATTGAGACCCTCAAACATCCGTCCTCTGGTCCCGGCAATACCGAGGTAAAGATGGCGGATCGTCTTCGGAAGTGTCGAGACTAATCGCAGTGGTTGGCCCGTTAGCCGCGCGGCGTAGGTTCTTCCAGCCGTGGGAAGGCCATGAATGTCCGAACCTTCTCCATCGTAGCGAAAGACTCCGATCTGGTACTCCAGACGACTATTCTTGAGAAAGCCGGCGTGCAGCATGACGCCGCGCTCGCGTGCAGGCGCCAGAGCATCTGAAACGCGCGACTTGAACGCGTAGTCGAGGCGGTCTTCCGATCCGGTCTCTTCCAGGCCGAATGGCATTTTGAATTTGCCCACCTTTACGTGGAGCAGTGGGTGAATATTGATATCTCCATAGTTATCTTTCCATGGATGGTACTCGTGATCTTTTCCGAAGGTCGAACGCATATCTCGTTCGAATTCATAGTCGAAATACTTCGTCACGTGACCCTTCAACCCGAATCGCGCTTTGGTCAGCAGGAAGGTGTCAGGCGTTGCGGGAACGGCATTGACAATTCCGGGAAGGTTGACAGCCGGAGGCGAGAAGCGCCGAAAATCCAGGTGCCACTTTGTCTTCAAATCCACTTGAGCGAATTCGCCGATTTGCAGCGAAGGTCTATTCTTAAAGGAGACTTGAAGGACTCGATTGGAGCTCGCAACGGCATCCTCACCGGAAGAGGCTTCCTCCTCTCCGGGATTTTGCGCGAAAAGCATCATCGGAATCAGCATCCAACCGATCAGAACTAACGTTCGCAAAACAGACTCCCCAGGCACTGCAGCGCGACGCAGCCGTACTAGCTAAAAATTCATCTATATATCTACTCCGGATGGGTGGCCCTTGAGAAGATAGAGATTTTCTCTCCAGCGGATTTCGATCGGCTCAAGAACTGGAAGGCCATCACCATTCCAGAAGGATGTCCTTTACTACCAGGCTGAGTGTCAGAGTGCTCCAACGAAAGTTCTATCCGTCTGAAAAGGCTGAATTTCTAGATGGCACGCGAATTGTAGTGACCTGTCACGAGGTCTCTCGATGATGTCCGCAATGCGAGTCAGGATCAGGTTCCACATCAGTTGCGTGGGTTTGATGCTCGTTTTGGTAGCTCTTCCCGCGTGCAATAACAAGGTCAGCGCGGGAGATCGAGAGAAAACCGTTCTCGACACTCAAATTGGAGACGCCACCTTTTACTCTCGCCGCTTTCAGGGCGACAGGACCGCGAGCGGCAGCAAATTCGATAACCGCAGGGCGGTTGCGGCACACGGCAGTTATCCCTTCGGTACGGTTGCCCGCGTGACGAATCTCATGAACGGGCGCTCGGTGAACGTTGTGATCGTCGACCGGGGCCCCTACGGAAAGAATCGCCGCGAGGGAGCCATCATCGATCTTTCCCGCACTACGGCCGA
>WNFO01001217.1_pt1 | contig 45064 bp, 57 predicted proteins | sample 5400251 | NCBI WGS metagenome assembly WNFO01 (sample SAMN13153354, study PRJNA577476) | soil metagenome | isolation source: 100 cm saprolite under Madrone tree | place: USA:California | collected 2016-06-14 | reverse complement strand
AGTGGGCACCACCGATACTGTGGTGTGCCTTCTTTCTACAAGTGTGCTATGGCACAGCACAGAGCGCAGCATCTCCACGGTTAGGCCTCTTGATGTCCGACTGGGTCGCGGTAGACCCAATGACATCTACAGAGGGTGTGACATCGACTTCAGGGTTGACGGTGCAATAACTAGTCAGAGGACTCTAGAAACACAGTCAGACAGAGCTAAATGGTAGCACAGATCATGCAGCATGAAATTTTACCTCTCGTCAGATTCTCCGTGCTCATTGACCTGCTGGTGTGGGTATTGAAGCGTCATGACTATCAAAAGTAGTATTCAGCCCCTCCTGGCATTCCTTGTAGGGGTACAGGACACATACCGCCGTTCTCAATAAGCACAGGAGGTTTATATTCACGCAAAAAGTTCTCTACTGCATCCCCAGTGAGGGAATCCTTCATGCGCCGCGGTGTGCGCGTTCTAGTTCAGTTTGGGCATAAATATTCGACTTGGACCTACCGTCCTTTCGATGAGTTGCAGGTCATTATCATGTGCAACGGCTATGGCGCTGTCAGCTGTGGCGTCCCGGGGATAGTTCTTTTGGTGCTGGCTAAGTACAAGCAGAGCAAAAGGTCGTGCACGGGCAGACGAACCTCCGCGATATAGCGCAAAACCCTGATTAATGGGTCGAGATACTAAAACCAAGGTGTCATACTTCTGTTTTGTACCACTTTGCACAAGACAGACTACTTTTGGATCATCTAGAACTTCGGTCACTTGCATAACAGAACCTCGATGGTTGTTAGGGTCGTCAGGAAATGGTGTTGCTAAGGCAGAAACAAGAGCTTCAGAAAGGGCGTCATCAGAGACATCGTCGCGGGCGTCATGAGAAACGTCATTAGGAGGAACTTCGTCATAAAAAATATGATTATTTAAAACGTCGTCATGAGAAAAGTAGTCATGAGAATTGTCGGCACTATCAGAGAGTACTTTGGCCCGTTCCGAGTCCGATTCGAGACGATATAATGTCACCCAGAAAAGGACGCGCTTTGCTCGGAGGCACTTGATGAAAACGCATCGATTCTGAGGAAGGTATGGAATATTCTTTTTGGGAGGACAAGGAGGAAAGTCAGTGCACGACAGGTGAGTGTAACCAGATAGAACAGACTGCGTGGAGTTGGCTGTCGTGATATTCTACAGTTCCACGGATATCACTCCAAACGAAATCTGTTCCTCCGTTATTGAGCATTCTGCATGCCAGAGATACTTGTGCGCCCCCAGTGTAGTCATCGAAAGCGGCGGCAGCCCATGACGTGACCAATGTGCACCCATAGACGAAAACAATATCTTCCATGTTCTCGACGGGCAGTCCTTTGTCCTTCGACCAGTTGAACCAGGAGGTCACATTGTCTCCGATGTATTTCTGGAACACTTTCGTGTGGATAACATCTTGACGGAAGCCCCCACAGGGGAGAGACAAAAGTGCTCCGCGACCCCGGCACCTATACGTGACACATTTGGCTCTACGAGGCCAAGAGAGTTGATAGCAGTTGACCGGGACGGGACTATATATGACTCACTCATCGGGTGACGCAGCCTGTGTATTACCGACGTTTTCCTCTCTAGACACACGTCGGGAGTAGTAGTCAACTTTGCCAAAGGTCTCACGACGAATAGCGAAACTGTCGGAGCTCAGAAGATCGTAGCGGTATGGTTCACCGAGTGTTCTGTTTGACTCGTCGTCCCAAGGAAGCGTCACGTTGAACATGCGAATGAATGAACCTTCGTATATATAACCAACGTCGCCGATCGAGACCTGGTTGTAGATACTCTCAACGGGGTTTGGTTTCCACAATGCAGACCCATGGTATAGAGGCCAGAGTTGCTCTCGGTAAATGTTGAACGGGTGCTTGACCGGCATGATGGGAGGAGACTAGGAGAGTACTTGGTTGGGCACAGCCATCCTGACTGGGACGAACCTCTTCATTATATGTACCATTTTGGACGGGTTTTGCTCACACAACCCCAACATTGGGTCTGTCAGGACGACCATTCAGTTCGAGGCAGCAGCTGCGTTAGGCAAAAGTCGATACTGTGACAGAAGTAAAGCGACATGATTTCTCCCAGATTCTCCCAGGGAGACAGGGGCACCTGAGTGTACAGTACTAGTAGCGCGTCGCGTCGTGTGCGCCCTTTGCTGTGTCACGTGTCTTCCTAGTCTGTAGTCGGTCGGATAAACCTACTATTTCCGTGTCCCACTGACGGTGCACAAAGAGTCGGATCTTGTGCCCAGAGACAGAATCAAAATGGAAACTCGAGTCAGGGATCGCAGGGCCATGCTAAATATGGAGCGCGCAGGAATGATGGAATACAGACGTCTTACGGGCGCGGGCATTTTGCGTTTCGGCGATTCACGACCCTCGTTTCTCCGGACAGACAGAACTCACACAGGACATTCGAGTCATATAATCAGAAAATGTGTAGCAATTTACCATTGTAGGATATGTGGGATAAACTTGTATAATCGATATCATGTATGCAAACTGTTGGTTAGGCCGGCCATAAGGTGGGGCAAAAGACAGAGCGATATATAGAATCGGTTCAATCTACAGAAGTACGGCGGTATATAGCGGCGACAACGGGGAACAGTGTTGATGCGGAGAATGAAATGGGCAAGCTTTAAGGCTGGGGCGCGTATGATCCAGTTTGCATTCCTCCCTGAGCCTGTGCTTGCGCTTGCGCCTGTGCCTGTGCTTGAGCTTGAGCCTGCGCCGCTAGTACCTGCGCTTGGTGCTGTTGCGCCACTTGCACTTGGGCATAGCCCTGTATTATCGTAGGGCGTTATTGTCGTGCTCGCCTCAGGCTTACAGTATAGATGAAAACCAACCACTCACCATCAGTTGGAGACGCATCGCATGTTCCATTTGCTCCGGGGTGAACTGTACCCCGTGCAACGACGGAAAGTACATCCCTGGCGCCGGATTTTGTCGCGTGGCGGAAACATGGGGCAAGTTCGGCGAAGGCTGAGCGTGACCTTGGTGTTGCGAAGCCGACGGCGGGCGAGGGGGATTCGGCGTTGTTGATGTTCGCGGCGGAGAGGAATGGGACACAACGGGTGACGACGATACCGGGGCTCGCTGAGAAAACCCCGGGGAGAGATGTGGGGTGCTGATATTAGGAGCCCCGCCCAGATTCGTATTCAAGGCCCGTTGTTGTTGCGCAGCCTGCACTTGCAACATCTGGGCGCGGGTAGTGTTGGCAGCTGGGATCCGTTGTTGTGAGATGTTGACCTGGGAGCGTATTTGCGCCACCGACTGACCATTTAGTTGAGGTCTCGAAGCATTATTGTTCTGCGCTAGCTGTTGTGCAGGCTGCCCTTGTCCTTGCACCTGAGATTGAGCAAGCGCGACTGGCGTCTGAGTCTGGAAATGGTGCATATTAGCCTGCGAATGGTGTAAACGATGCTACGCACATGGGATTGACCTGGTGTGCCATTTCCCATGCGTTGGAGTAACTGCTGTCGCTGGGCCTCCTCCGCCCTTCGTCTAGAGAGTATTTCCTGGCCCTCCTTCTCGAATTTCATGCGACTGAGTTCTGCGGGACTAAGTCTAGGTAACTTGGAGAACTGCCCGTGTGTGTCATGAACAGTCGGAGCGGGAGCCTTCCGATTATTGGCTATGTGGGCATCAGGCAGTGAAAAGCCGGCGAATGGCAAATACATACTAGAAGTTTTCTGAGCTGCCTCCCGCTTCCTAGCACACTTTCGCATGGTTTCGAATATCAGAACGTGCCTACGTCGCTTTCTTGGTTCGAAAGTGGCGCCAGGTGTTGGCGCCATATTGGCCGTCGTGGAACTGACGCTGGCCATACGCTTTCTTGTAGTTATTTGCGACTGTAGAGGTCGAGCGGATGTGGAAGAAGGGCCGTCTTGGGCAGATGGTCCCACGGGGGTGAAATCTCTCTCAGCTCGGTCTTTGCCCAACCACCGCGACCTGTATCGTTCCTTGCACTCCCAGTCAGCACGTTGCTCTAAGGAGATCGCTCCGCGCGAAGAGTTGAACAGGTCGGTCACCAGACCCCAGTTTTTAGGGTATTTCTCTGTCAATTGTTTAAGTAGAAGGTCATCTTGATAAGTCCACAGTGCGTCCGTTGCTGCACGCCGTGCTGGATCTCGGGGCGTACCAGGTAACACGACATCATCATCCGGGATGAGCAGGCTCGGTTTACCGCCGTCAAATAAGCCTAGCAAGGGGTCAAATGTATTCAACATGGTATATAAATTAAACGCACTACTCGTAACTTCGTCGGGAACTTTGAATGGTGCATCAAAGTCCGGTATGATAGGAGCATCATCAAAGCTCGTCCAGTGGTCATCCTCCCAACGTATGGCAGGGTTTAGAGCCGCCAACAATGTGGGTCGCGTGTGCATGAAAGGGCTCATAGCCGTCAACTTGCTAAAGGTAGTTGGATCGCTGCGTCTATGAGGATCGTCGCGGTCTCGCTTTTCCATTTTTTTCTTCCCAGCAGATTGGGGACGTGGTGATCCGGCCAACGGCGGAGGTTCGGTGAATGTGAACGGCAATTCAGGAAAAATCTGCAGCAAGTCAGCGGGCGGCAATGGGTGGATATCGTGGGGTGTGTCGTCAGAGGCAACATCGCGAGTTTTATGGATATGAAGGTCGTCGAAATCGAGAATGAGGTTGTCATAGTCGAGGTGTGCTATGTGACCACGAAGAGGCGAGTAGATGTTTGGTTTTGGATGTTGCTTCGGTGTTAACGTCGGCCCCATGGATGAGTCATCCAAGTCCTCTTCCTTTGGCCGAATCTCGTTCTCTGGCTGAGTTGACTCACTGCGCTCCGCGTGTCCGAGAGCCTCTTCTAGCGCTGCGCGCGGCTCAAGAGCATCAGCTACCTCTTGTTTCTCCAGCTCCTGTTCATCGTCGCTATCATCAGAACCATAGTCAGCGGAGATGAGCGCCGACGAGAATGGCCTCTCGTCGGAATCATCCTGCATCTCTTCCTCTGCGCCCTGGTCATGTACTATGATCATTTCCACGTCGTCAATGTCTCGCGACTCATCATGGACTGGCCGGCTCCAGTCCACGACAATGCCTTTCTCCTTTCTTGTCTGTCGGTCGCCAGCTTTATGCCATTCGAGCGCAGCAGCGGCAAGCTTGTATGCCATACAAATCTTCCATCGACGCTCTTCTCGGAAGTCAGTGCGCATCCAATGCTGAGAGATTATTCATAAACATGCATTCGGTGACTGCAGACTCGGGGCGTCTCACCATTTCATCTAAAAGATAGTCCCAATGCGTCTTAGATACATTCCCAAGTCCACGCTGCTTCTTGGGCTGCCGATAGCTCCACTTGCCTGTTTCTTTGAGCTGTTCTATGCGCTCCAACACTCGAATGAGGCGCAACTCAGTGAATGCCACCTAGATGTCGTCTGAGGAGAGCAAAACTCTGGATAGGATAATAAGCGTACGTTCCAATCCCGAGTACTCATTGTTTTTGTAGCACGGGATACCCTCTTCCACAAAGGGTTTGCCCTGATCGATACTCCCCATTTATTGATACCCAACGAAGTCCAATCATCTATCCCATCCTTGCGGCTTTCCGCCGTCTTGTCCTTTTCTTTATCCTTCTTGCGTAGACTCTTGCCAAGCTTCAACCTCCGCTGCTGGTCCGGAGGGAGAGATTTTGCACGCGGAAGCGTGTAATTACGATTCAGCGAGAATTCAGGATTGAGCCATTCATTCGTGGTCAGAGATCGGGGTTCTGTAGTGGCTACATTAAGGGTGTATTGGAGCGACTCCCTGATGGGTACGAGGGCGGCAGGGATAAAGACTTCGGTCGATGGGTCGGGAGGGAGAATAAATGCGGAGGGAGGCAATGCGAGGGGAAGGAAAACGGGTTCTGATGGAGGTGGTGGTGGCGGCGGCGGCAGGGAAGTTTGGTCCTCTATCTGTGAAGCTTGAGGGCTCGGCGGGACTGTACTCGGGCTTCCTCTTCCGGGAGTAAGCAAGACAGGTTCGTCGGCTTCGGCACTAGGTTCTCCCACAACGTCAATGTCCATGTCCTCCAGCACGGTGACTTTCTCTGTGTCTACGGGGGAAGCCAATCCATCGGACTTCAAATCCTCACCCGACCCCACAACCAACTGCGTCGGGCCAGCCTCTGACGGAGTAACAGAAGCCAACGTTTCTACTGTTTCTTCAAGGACGTCACTCAGGTCTTCAGCTAGGAGAGCGTCCGCACCACTTTCCCCAACCGGTGCCTCGGACGGGGTGGAAGGTGGTATGGGACTCGGAGATGCATCCACGGGAAGGTCGGGATCGACTTGCGATGGAGGAGGTGGCGCTTCGTCTGGAACTTCAACAGAAACATCTTCAATCACCTCCATAGCAGTATCTGGAGACGGAGGGCGTGAGTCACCGAGGTCCGGTGAGTCTTCCTCTGTCGGCGCGACAGAGTCGATCTCTACGTCCGCGTCCAATGGCAGTGGCGAAGGAGACGACAGTGCCTCAGACATGGGCGAACCATATGGAAGAACTGATGGCGTGTCGTGGGCTATGTCGGAGACGGGCGGACTGCTTGGTTGGTACGGAGAAGATGGAATAAATTCAAATTCGCTGTCGGCGAGTTGTGCTATACTGCCGCCCCCCTGACTTTGAGAGCAGAATGAGCAGCAAGGCGGAGGGTAAATGAGGGACCGCACGCTTTAGAAATGCTGAATCTGTCCATGAATGCTTCCAAAGCCGGGTCATCTTGGCTATCCACGGTCAGGACCAACTCGGCTCTGTCGCGTCTTTGTAGCAAGGCGAACATTTCGCGCAAGTAGTCATTTCTACGTCTTGTAATCTCACTGAAAATCTCAGAGTTTAGCGAAATGATAGAAGTGAGAATAGATGCAGACTCACTCGAGTTGTGCGAGACGCTCTTCCAGCAGGTCATGGGCCGGAGCTGGGGAAGACATGGGAAGAGTGTGTAAAGCCACTCGACACGCTCACGCTCAGTGGCGTGCCGGTCACAGACAGTTTCACACGAGGTTACGTAAACACGACTGACATCGTGCAAAATGCAATTACGGGTATCAAAACTTGAAAAGCGTACATGGACTTGGGTTGTAAGAGATGGATGATTAGCATGCTATGTACTAGTCAATGGTCGGACAAATAAATAGTGTCCAGCAAACGCGATCACAAGTGTCAGGTCAAATACCCTCAAATCAGAACTCCTTCAATTCCCTGGTTGTCCTTCTCGTAAGTCGTGCGCTGAGTGAGAAGCCCTACTAGGAGGCAAAGAAAGTTCGTTCAAGGAGGAAGCCGTATCGTAAGCAGTTTCAGCTTGCGAACTAGAGTCATCAGTTTCGTCTGATTGCACTTGCTCAGGCGCGAGTCCACCTTCACTCCTATTGCCCACCAATCTGAGAGTTGCACTGGCAGCCAACTCCGAGTCTTCATCCTCCTGATCGGGTTCGTCTGCCTTTATAGGTGTGCTTTCGATTGGGAGCAGGAGGGGAGTCGATGTAGCTCGCGGCGATGCTCTCGGGGATGATGAGAGCTGCATTGGTGATGAAACTAAGGAAGGCGCAGGGTCACCAAGTAGGTCGGCGACCCTAGACAGAGAGGTGGTCGGCGCACTCGGGGGAGGTGGAGGTGGAGGTGTTGTCTGAGTCGAACGGGGACCACTTGACGAGCTTCGTGGGGAACCGGATCCAGTGGTAGTTCTCGAATGGTGGCCAATTTCCCGCATCAAGGAACCGCCGCTCTCTATGTCATCTGGGTGGGATTCAAAATCGAGGGAAGGAGGTACGATGTCATCATGAGTTGGAAGGTCCACCGGGAGAGGAGCTGGTGGTTTCGTGATTGAAATGACAGGAACAGCTGCTTTTTGCGATATTTCCGGAGAGTCAACAGCACCTTGTCCATTACGTTGGGAACTCGCTGTATTACTGACATCCATAAGGACTGGGATGGGCACCTCAGAGCCAGAAGTTGCAGGGGTGTTGGCAAGATTCATGACGCCCAGCCCGACTTTCTCCGGTGCCTGTGAATAGGTGTATAAGGGATACACAAAACAAGATGGATGAGGTACATACCTTGCCTTTCTCCTCCACCGAAGGGTCTGGGACCAGGCCCATTTGTTGCCACTTCCGCACACTTCTGTCCGCCCAGGCTTCTAGTGTTGTCCAACCTCGATACTCGCCTATAAGCCGCATGCCGCCTGATGACATCCCACCGGTTCCTTCACCAGCGCCTCGCCCAGTTCCATCGAAGAAATAGCCTTCATAACCGACGTCGTCCTCGCTTCCCTCACTCTCGGTCGATGCACCGAGCTCGAACCCATCTACCGATTCTAACACATCTGCAAAGCTGGCCAACCAGCTCGCCCATCCAGCGGGACCGTCCCCTTTCCAAAGGACGACCTTGGTATCAAAGTCACGGCCAAAAACGATAACCTGACCGACGGAACCTCCTTCGGCGGGGTTGAGGTCGACCCCGACGTAATTGCCGGTCTTGTCCGAAATGAGTGGTAACCATCCGCGCTGAGAATACTCTTTGCGAATCCAGCCGGGCGGCACGGACTGCATATATTCGCGCAATTGTGGATGTGCCCCAGTGTTCGGGTCATCATCGACTTCACGCCAGAACCTCCACTCTTCGAGTACTTCCTCGAGGGGGAGGAGGTGTAATCCAAAAAAGAGGCCCTCAGAGCAGCCAGCTGATGACTCCGGCTCTTGACCGTCGACCACTAGGTAGGAGTTGAGCGTATCACCTAATTCGGGATATTCGGTCGACAACCAATTTCGGATGCGGGTCCATGTTTGCTCGAGGGGTGGGTATTGAGGAGGGGGAGAGAGTGGGGCATTGTGGAGGGGTAGCAAGGATGTGGGTTGTAAACGAGATGACTTTCTGCTGCGTGATTTAGAGTTGAAAGAACGGTGAGTAAGGATTCAGAATTGGCACACCCTGTCGAGATATATTTGTACTGCGTTCCGGTTGACTGTGGAGGGTATGTGTATGAGGGGGTAATAGCTGATTCTGGATCCGGAGAGTTGGGCGAGGAATCTGCGGTGAAGAGACCATTTTGTGCGAAAACGGGGGAAGGAAGGGAGAAAGCCTCTTGGGTAGAAGAGAGAACCTTTCGCCTCCCCTGGATAGAAGCTTTTGAAGAAAAGAGGGAAGCGAACCAGGCCATGGGGTGGAGGATCGAAGGAGGGGATGTGTAAGGCTGGCCGCAAGAGAGCGAATTCAAATTACATTCGCTACTCTAACTGAACCCCCGCCCACTGTCACCAGTTCCCATCACCCCTCTCCCTTCACAGATGCTGTGCGCCCTCTACATAGACAATTATTCATAAATGCAAGCCTGTCTGCGCCCATAGTCAGCGATATCACTGCCAACATCGTCCATTTACGTCCGCTCTGTTTCCCCTCTCGTCATCACCTTCTGCCTTTGGGAGATACTCCCCTCGAGAATCAACAACAAGCAGGTTGATACCTGGATCTTCTTATCGTCATTTGGCGCTTACTGTCTGTTCGCTTCGACGCCAGCCTCAAGTAAACGTTGGTTCCAAAAAACCGGCGTGACACTTTCTCCGATAACTAACAGCACAGGAAAACGTTCGGGACCGATTACCTCCTTGGTGATAGACTGTCGGCAGTGTCATTAGACAAAAAGAGGACGCTCGCTATAGCAGAGAAAGCGAGTAATATGGTTGTGAACTGACGCCGCAATCAGGATATTACCGTCTACATTCCCATGTGAATACAGGTAGTAGGGAGGAATAACCCTGATTTCTGGATCCTCCAATCTCTAGTGGGCATTGATTTGTCATATCGATCACCTCCTACAATGACCCGTTGTCAGAACTTTACTTACCGGGAAGTCTTGGCGACGCCGGGAGGGATGCGAGACATACAGTGGTATGGGCGATGATAGATAAGCAGTCCACCCACAGAGCACCTCAAATCCGTTTAAAAGAAAAAGTAGCCGAAACAGCCCAACTCAGAACAGTACGATGAGGATAACATGACCGTGATGACTTCTAAAGAAGACAGGAGTGGGTTGATAGACAGATAGAAGTACAGAGATTGGCAAGAACGAGTAACGGACGTGGAGAGACGAAAGGCATCGAAGTCTCGGAATGTCGAATGTCAGGCTTGGCAGACGGCAAATACTGGTTTCACACATTCATTCTACTCGCTATCAGCTTCAATATGCGGAATAGTACGGCATACAGTAATCATAGCTGACTCAACCGGCTCCTGACACGGAATTCGCAGCCCGTCTTTGCCCTCACTTCCTCCACGGTGACACCCTCGGCTAGATCAATCAACGTGAGCTCTCCGCCATGACGGTCTACATCGAAAGCGCCAAGCTCTGTGATAATCTGGCTCACTGCCCGAGCACCAGTCAAGGGGAGTGTGCACTCTTTCAGGATTTTGGGGCTACCGTCCTTCGCGCAATGCTCCATCATGACGATAACCTTCGTATTGTCGGGACTCGAGACCAAATCCATAGCACCGCCCATGCCTATCCCAAACTATGAGAGAAGCTCTGTGTTCCGTATATACTGGGAAATCACCTTTGACGAGCTTTCCAGGTATCATAAAGTTGGCAATGTCACCGGCCTGCGAGACTTGCATCGCCTTGGAATATCATCAGGAGCTGTTGCGCCATTCTATCTCACTCGTAAACTCACCCCGAGAATGGCGACGTCGATGTGTCCACCACGTATCATCGCAAATGACTCACTGGAATCTGCGAGTCTCTTTCAGGAAACTCAACTGTAAGCAAGCTGGCACGTCCGCTCACCGAATATAGACGCTCCAGGTAACAGTGTGACTGTCTCTTTTCCTGCGTTGATGATGTCCCTGAACACATAGATTCAACATATGCAGAAACATAAAGAGAGGGGTTCGTACGCATCAAGTTGCTTCTCGGTTGGATACGGACCCATTCCCAGGATGCCATTCTCGCTCTGCAGCCACACCTTAACACCAGGTGGGAGGTGTTCCGGGACGAGAGTCGGCATGCCAATTCCCAGGTTCACGTGGAAACCGTTCTTGAGTTCCTTTGCAGCACGTCGCGCGATCCGGTGACGGACATCCAGAGCAGCAGGCCCATTCTCTCCCGGACTATCCGACGCAGGCTGAGCAAGGGTCTGGATTTCTATATGCTTCTCGGTGGTAGCTTGCACAATGCGATCGACGTAGATGCCAGGTAGATGGATAGCATTTGGGGAGATCGAGCCAACGGGAACAATATTTTCTGCCTGTCAATAAGACCTATCAAGGTCAACAACAAAACGCTCTTGACAGTACGTACCTCGACGATGGTCAGCTTCGCGTTCTTCGCCATGGCGCTACTAAAGTTATTTGCTGTATACCTGGAGAGAGCTTCATCGAACACGTAGCGGGCAGGTTTTATGGTCGAACGAACCTAAACACCGTATTTCCTACTTCGTCCACCTTCCACGCTCTCACAAAAGCAATATCCCCCGCAATGGCATGTTCGAGTACATATTTTCGCCCGTCGAACTCACGATGTTCCTTGCTGATCCCGGGGATCTTGACACCTTGGGATATACCACCTTCGTGGTAGCGGATGGGTATAGCACCCTTCTCCACCCCAGTAGAAGCGCCAGTGGGTGTGAAAAATGCGGGTATCCCTGCGGCGTGTGCTCGTATACGTTCGGCGAGGGTACCCTGTGGTACAAGCTCCAGAGATATCTTCCCCTGGAGATAAAGCTGCTCAAAGTGCTTATTCCTAAAAAGGAAAAACCATCACGAATCCGACCGCAGGGTAGTTAAGTAGAGTGGTATTAACCCTCCAATAAATGAAGATATCATTTTATCTATCTGTCCTGTATGGAGTAGTTTTCCTACGAAGAGTGTGTCCAGCTGTGCGAGACTGAAATAGGCAATCCACACGTACCAAGTCCTAGCTGGCCAGACCCAGCATTGTTAGACACGGCAGTCAAATCCCGCACGCCTCCTCTTGCAGCAAGTGCACCGATCAAGGTGTCTATGGCGTGACTTTCGCGTTTAGCATATTTCTACCAGGGCTTCACGCGGACAGCCCACCTGGCGTTCCACAGAGACCAAAACCTGGGGTAATAATAAGCATCCCACAATGGATAACTCAATGGCATACTGTACCTCCACTGAGTAACACGTCCCCAGACTTGACCACCTCGACTGCTGAGTCAACCGAGTCCCATATCTTTTTCGGAACTGGTGCATCCGCCAGAACAGTGTATGTACGGACAAAGTGGATAATTGGGAGACTTGCGCGTGATTTAGGACGAGTGAGAAGAGTTGTGAACAGCATGTTTGAAGGACTTGGACAAGTTACAGGTAGAGAAGTTGGAATGCGCGGCAATGAAGAACACTGGCAAGACCCATCGAGTCTTCTGACCGTGACAAGATCCGCACAATGTCCGGGCCACGTGAACGGTTACGTTTCAACAGTGTTATAGCAGCTAGTACTGTTATTGCTAAGTTACAATCCATTGTCGTTCTGCTCCCTTCTCTTCCCTTTCACCGCCTCTTAGGTAGTCCCGGCCTAGCGAAACTTACTCCAGGCAGCCCCGCATTGCCCGGTGTTCCAACCCAACTGGGCTCCTTTCTCTGACCAAGTTCTGCGCACAAAAATGATGCGTCTAACTCGTGCGGATTGGACGTCTCTACTTTACGCGGTGAAAGTAAGAGTGGGGGGAGAAGAGATAATGCCGTCTGATAGACGGAGGCCGATCCAGATGAATACAACATCCGATGTTTCACTGGAGATGTCGACGGGCAAGAATAGATGAAAACTGCCATGGTTCGGTAACTAAGAAAGGAGAGAAAGGAGAGAAAAACCCACTGATGCGTCGCTCGGGGCTAGTCTCAGAACAGGAAAAGAACGCGAAAGCTGTGCTGACTGTCAGTGACCAGTGGTCGAGGATCTACCTATACCCACATGGATCAGAAGAGGGTATCTTGTTCTTGAGTTCATCTATTGTAGTCGCGGTTGTCTCTCTTAGCGTCAGGGTCTCAGTTGAGGGGTCAATTGTCTATGGAATGATGCGTTTTTAAGACGGCGCGCCGGCTGTGATGGTGATCAAAAGCTTACCATAATTACTAAATGATCCTCGGTAGCTTCTGCGAGATTCCGAATGGCGGCTTCCACATCATCCGACCATTTCAAGCCGATCGTAGTCCCGAAGGGACTTTGCCTGGCGGCATTGGCATTGTAGGGGGCGTTCCCAGCTTCTCGCTCAGCTGCTTTGATGTCTGCCATCTGCTTCTCCTGAGCACTCATCGGCTTTGGGGCGGCGAGATGGCGTTTGTGTGCAGCATATCCCGCAGGAGTGACGTCCTCCTTGGACGTGGCAAAGATAGTGTCCACAAAATTTGTTGCACCCAAGCTCTTTGTTACAGAATTACGCGTCGAGGCATAAATCATCTAATAAGCTATAAGGGGGGTGTGGTGCAATGATATCGTTGGTGAGTACCTTGTCCCTAATCTTAGCGGAATCGGGGACATAGTGGACTGCAAGCCATGCAGAGGGAGGGTCGTCGAGACGGACAAAGACATATGCTGGGACATTATCATCTAGCAACGATTGAAGGTCGTTTAGATCGTTTTCGAGAGTCGAGGATGGTGGAATAGTCGCATCGGTGACGAGTGCCTCTACAAAGTTAGGTGTGAGACGGAATCAAGTTTATAAAATGGCTGGCAGTAGTGCAGACCGTTTTGAATGGATACCTTGAGAAAGCGAACGTTCTTAGAAGAAACGGCATCTGCAAAGGTGGAAGCTAATTCAGGCGAGACGGCGATGCCAGACGTGGTAGACATGATGGAACGGAGAGACGCTGCTTGAGCTTAGCTTGACTACAACTCTGATGAGCACGCCTCCTTACGTTCCCTACCAGGCCTACAAGGTACGCTTCGTGTCTTTTCCTGCCCACTTAACTGAGTTTATTGCCCAAAAGCCAAAGAGACATTCTCAGACATTCTCCAGGTCGTCTGTCTCGCCCGGTCCTTCGTCGCCGCGTCCAATTTCTTTCCATGACACTCCTTCCGTCCAACCACCTCAAATTCAACAACAACCTCCAGAAACCAATAAGAGCGTCGTTCCCAATGGGTTGCACGTCGTAACAACACCCTCGGGGTTGGCTGTGTCTCCATTGACCTCAGCACCGACACCGCCGCCGTCTACTGGTCTCACTACCGAAGTCACGGCAGTACCTGTGAAGCGAACGACCTCTTCGTCTTCTCAACCCCCAAGCGTGCCCGCTACACCCTTAGCTTCGACCTCATCGTCTGTAGTGGTGCCAGATGACAGACCTATGGCGTCATCGAGCACCAGCTCGTCCCCGACCTCAACGCGTCCTCGGAAGATATCAACATTTCGCCACGTTCCCGCGCGTGCTGCACAGACACCTATTGTTTCCTCTCCTCTGAGCCTAGGAAAGGATTCGCGAATCACTTCCTTGCCGTCGCGGACCCCCCTTGATCCGAACAAGCCGCATAGACCGCACAGTCGCCTGTCGACCGTTACTTTCCCAAGTGACTCACCCCAGGCACCACCTTCCCAGGGTGTACCCGTTGGCAGGGCACGGGCGATTAGTCAATCTCAGAGCGAAGTATGTCAACCTGACCGGCATACCACGAGTGATGCAGCCGATGGTCATTCACCTACGGTGCTCCTGCCGTTCCCTGTGCAGAGAACGCCTTCAATATCACCATCTCTGACTCCCGCTGCTTCCGCTTCACCCGTTGCATCACCCTCACCACCATCGACGCGTACTAGTACCCCCGTGCGATCTTCAGCACCTTACCGCCCAGGCTTTCAGCCCAAAGGTGTCTATCGACCGCTTACGGACGACTTTCTTGAAGTGCGTCAATCTCGTCGCGATATCGGACGTGTTGAGCAGACGCGACTGGAACGCCGTCTTGAAAAGTTGATAAATCTGCACTTTGGTGAAGATGCGGATAAGGGAATAGCGGCCCGCCCGAAGCAGGCGAAGAGGATGTCTTCAATTTGGGAGTTAGATATCAGAAGTATGGGGCCTGGCGATCTCTGGCGAGGTGTGGTCCAGAACCAAGTTACGGGCGGCAAAGCTGATATTCGAGGTTTGTGTTTGTCTAACCTTGAGCGGACCTAGACCAATGTCACATTTTCCGGATAGCTGCTGAACAACATATCACACCCTGGCAGAGTGATGCGGACGTCTCTCAATGTCCTTTATGCGCGTACGTTACCCACTATTTACATGTCAATTTCACCTACCCATCTCGTTAGGGCGTCGTTCCATCCAATAACGAACCGCAAGCACCACTGCCGTTTATGCGGCCAGATTATATGTTCCTTGCCTGTCAAACGCTCACAACGACCCGTTACATGCTCTCTTCTTTTCGTCTCGGATCCAAAGTCGGGCCAGATAGAAGAGGTTAGCGAAGGTGTCGACTACGGTGTCCGACGACGGACTGTTAGCTCTGTAGGACACGGCACAAGTAAAGATAGTATCAACCCTGATGAGAAGTTTTTGAGAGGGGTTAGAATTTGCCGCGAATGCCGCCCTGCGTTATTGTGAGTTTTTTTTTCGTCCATTGCGACGACAGGGCATTGGTCTTTTCTGAACATTGTTCAGACGCAAGCAGTACGCACAAGACAGGACACGATTACCGACATTCTCAAAGCTCTATGATGTGTTCATAAGCTTGGAGAAAGAAATCGAAGACGCTCTACCTCAATTTCAGGAGCTCCTCTTGACCCTCAAGTAAGTCTTCTTCAACTTACCTATGACATCCCTAGGTGACCAATCACTTTAGCTCCGACGACCATCCCACTGCAGAAGCGTTAGCGGCAAGAAAAAGATTATTGGATGCCTTTGCCCAATACGATGCTCTCGCCAAGCGGATTCGGGCACTTCCTACCTCAGGTCCTGGAAGTTCTCAAGACAGAGTCTTGGCTGCTGTACATACAAGAGCTAATATATTTCTACAAAAGCATATGTTCCCATTACAGGTGAGTAACTGGGAATGATCTATTAGCAGTGCCCTGTTAACCTGTGGGTGATATACATAGTCGCTGCCGAAGCCCTCTAAATCGACATCTCTGCAAAACAAAACGGTCGATGGCCCCATCATCGATCCAGATTCTGAGCTCGCGCATGCCCTTCAACCCCTGCTTGAGCAAGAAGCCCTTCTGGAGTCCTTCATCGAGGAAGCCAAAGCCCATCGCAAGTTCGAGGATGCAAAGTCGCTGAAAAGTAACCTGCACGAAATTCAGGCGGAAATTGACAAAGTCATCGCGAATGGGCACGAAGGCGGACTCATGATTCCGCAACCAGACGGGAAGTCTAAAAAGTCCACCAGTTGAGCTGATATCATCCGGACATCATGTGTCTTGTCACACTTCACGACCTGCACGATCTGTTTTTGTTTTGTTTTGCTTCCATTTTGCATACATCCGCATGGTTTTGAATGGCATAGCATCGACTGATCATCGTTTATCCCTCCTCGGCATTGTCTGGGCGAAAGGAACCCGTGTTCAGAGGGAACTGTCGGGGTACCGTAGCCTCAGCGAGATACAACGAGGGTAAATAACGTTGAGTGAAGCAGATAAGCAAATGTCGTAATGGAGGTATGGGGTCGTTGCAGCGTGGCTGCACCGTACAGTTAGAGGAGCGACTATGAGACAATGTCGAGGCCAGCTTCGGCTGTTGTCCTGGGCTGATGTGAGATTGGCGGTATTCGAAACGTCTGCTGTGGTAAGGCACTATGTGGCATCTCTCTACTAGGTAAAGGAGATACGGGCTTTGTCGCAGTTAATTGCGCGCTACGCGACCGCGTGAGGCCTCCGCCAAGATTTGGATCATCAGAGGCAGCCCCAATCATAGCGCTATTGCTTGAGAGGCCATTTGTCAGAGGAGTGTATGGTCGAGAGGTCGACGAGTTGGCAAAGGATGATACGTGAAGTAAGATGACGAATGCTTCGGTGGCGTTGGTAAGCTCGACCATATTGGCCCGCAAGGCCGCAGTCAAGGGGTGAGAATCGACATGTGACTTCACGTTAGTTGAGAGGTGGACAACCAGCTGATACACCGGTTGGGAGGGGACTTGAGTGATCCGATAATGTGACGGCATCAGTCAATAAACTCACCTTGACAAACAGGTATGCATCGTTCCGAAGAGATTTCCTTTCAAAATTTGTGCCGTCCTGCAGCAGTGAGATGTCCGTTTTCAGCTGTTGTGTCACGTTCTGGGCCTTGATAAGTGTCTCTTTGATGTCTTCCCGATTTTCTGGTAGATCGGCAAGGATGCTATCCATCATGGCCCAGACAGGTGGTGCAGCCTCTACCGCCTTGTTCATGGCATCAATCGCCTCCTTGTCCACCAAAGTAGTTGTGACGTCCACCGGTAGTCGTCCCACGGTGGAGGGCGAATGGGTCACCGATGACTCTAAAGAAGACAAGGACCCCTGCCTTGAATGAGCATCATTAGATTGTGAACTCTTTCGGGGGGTCATCAATGGTGATAAGCCGCTCTGTATAGGTAGTAGAACGGGGTGACGTCGAGCGACACGAGGGGTCTCGGCAGTAGTCCGGGACATGACACCTTTTTGCACGATTTTAGGTCCGTCAGAAGAGGCCATGAATCGACCAATTTCGACGTCCTTGGAGCTGAAGGATCCCGCATGCCGCCGAGCGATGTGAGTTCGCTCGGAAGGTCCGGGGCTATCTGGAGGTACGACAACGGGACGAGGAGGGATGAGGGAGAAGGGAGAAATGGGAGATGGTATGATATTCAGTGACGGCGGATGGGGGTAGGCTTGACCACCTGGACGTGCTTTTGTTATCGGTGGCGGTCGGTGATCTCGGAGAAGAGGCTCCACAGTCTCAAGATGGGGGATCATTGATTGCCATGCATTGGAAATTTCTGCCGTGGCACCGTAGAGTACCAATAGCATCTGTCTCGTGTAGCGAACGTCGTCTTGAGTGGCCAGCACTTTCAACTGAAGCGCAAGAACCCCGACGGCTTTACCAAATATAGCCAGGTTATCCTTACAGCTTTCAACTACGCCCCGACAGATCGCTGGTGTTGGTAGCCCCCGGCGACTCATCGAATCAAAGCGGTCCAACGCGTTGATCAGCTGAGTTATATAACCGCTCGCAGGGTCAAGTACTTTCAACAGTACGGACGCCAACCGTTCGTCGATGGCATATACTGTATAGTGGTGAAGTGTTTGGTAAATTTGCGAGACTGCGAACAAGATTCCGCGGGCGGCATCCACAAGGTAAAGGAGAGATTCGGGAATAGTTTTGGAAATGATGGACGACTGCAATACGGAAAAGCGGCGGAAATATGAATGCCGTTCGCCATCCATTGTAGGAGCCGGGAGAATCGGGGTGAGGGGAGAAGAGGTAGCGTGTCCGTTGAGGAAAGTCTGATCCGTTCGGGAAGTGATAGGTGCACTCTCAAGAGAGCCAGATGAGTCTTGTCGAACAGAAAGGAACTGATCAACAGACCGATTGACGGTAAGGGGATTCCACAGTGGGGTGGTTGGAGACTTGGTGGGTGGTTCCTGGCTTGGCAGAAACCTGGTCCGCCTTAGATCCGGCAGACTCTTCTTCGAGAGAAGATTTGCTCGCGCGGAAGGTCGACTAGATCCGGCATAGGATGCGTTGCGGACGTGAGCAAGAATATCAGAAATAGGCTTTAGCATATCGTCGTCAGTGGATGAATCAATGGAATCGTCGGGAACGGGGTGATATGTGTCCGATGAGTGAGATGATGGCGAAACCCGATCACTGAGAGAAAAAGCTCCTATGGATTGTGAATATGACAGGTCAGACGGCTGAACTATCGAGTTCTCTAATTGAGTCGAGGTCGTTGACGAGACCGAGGAGGACCGAGTATGGAGAATCGGTGCGTTATGGAAGTCATTTTCTTGACTCGCGGACGTTGCGAAATTAGTTCTGCGATACATGAACATGGGTTGCGTTACGGTAAGAACAAACTTTACCGTCGTGACTCTAGGCCCGATTCCTCGCGCAAGGTGGAGTCGGATGCGGATGCCAAGTTACGATGTTCTGAAGGTGAATTATCATCAATCCAATGTTGGATTGTCTTGATGAAGTCCTTCGTGAGAGATTGCGTCTCCATAAGCTTCTTGGGAGGCCATTCCCATGGGTTTTGCTCTGCTCGAAGAACGGAAAGGTGGGTGAACTTTACCAGATAAGGAGGTAATCTGGTGATTTTGTTTCGGTAAAACGAGAACACCTGAAAGATCAGAAGGATGTAAGGGCACGCGTTCGGGGTGCCAAGCACAAGCAAGCGTCCGTACACGAAGGTTGACCAGGGAACCAGGCTGCGTGGGTAGTCTTTTGATCTTATTACGACCAATGTCCAAAATCTCAAGTGAGGGCATCACGGTGAGCTTAGTAACATGCGGTGTCAGTTGTAGCTGGATAGATCCTATGCGAATAATTGATGTGCTCACAACGTCTGGAAACACGGCAAGACAGTTGTTTTTTACGTTGAGGTAACGAAGGCGAGATAGTAGTGCAAATGCCATGGGTAGGGTCGCGAGACGGTTGGAGGCTAATGTAATCCTGATAGTCGGACAAGGGTAGCGAGATCTGTGAGGTGTTATGACACGCAGACAAAGGCAATGCACACCTCAGAACAGAACTCTCATCTTCCATCGAATCCTCACGTCCGATAGTCGCTAGCTGTTCTGCGCCATACTCACCCACATCTGTCAAGCGCATATGACTGAAGTCCAGGGTCGCGCCATTGTCCTCAGATTTGAATAAAGCCTCCGACATGTGTACGTGGTCAAGGGAGGACGTAGATGTGGGTGATGAGGGCCCATGACGATGCAACGAGAAAGCGTTAGAGAACTGAGTGGCCTCGACGCCAGAGTCCATGCCAACTCAAGGACTCGGAACCCAAGGCGAGCGACGAGCGACGACGAGACAATTATGCTCGGGCCGGGCCGGGCAGACTCTCCCTTGTTCTGCCTGATGGCTACACCTGCATATGCTGGCTCATGGTCCTCCTTGCCTACACCACTGACGGATTGGGTGTACGTCGTCTCTATGTGTTTTTTGAGGAAGTTGACGTCCTCCTAATCAGCCTTGACGTGATCCGGTCCATGGGTCATACGCAAATGACACCGGTTCAGGCCTCTACCATTCCTTTGTTCATGCAGAACAAGGATGTCGTGGTAGAGGCCGTGACAGGTTCAGGAAAGACCTTGTCGTTTGTGATACCGATTCTCGAGCGAATCGTCAGGAGAGAGAAGATTTTTAAGCGGAATGAAATTGGTGCCTTGGTCATTAGTCCGACAAGGTGACCCTCAACTGCATCTTCCAGATTTGCTCAATATTCGAGGTGGTTTAGGGAGTTAGCATCACAGATACATTCAGTTTTTTCCGTCTTCCTCTCGTCCCAACCGACTAGTACGCACCCTGAAGCAGACGGCGGTTCTCCACAAACCCCGCCGAACGGCTGCCTTCCTCCAGCCCTTCTCCTCGTATCTTCAGTACAATCCTCTCCAGCTCAAGATGTGGAGCGCTTCCTCACCCAAGGGTCGGACATCATAATCGGTACTCCTGGTCGCGTGGAAGAGTTTCTACTCGGTAAAGGGAAGGCCTCTGTCAGCGCAAAGGAGCTAGAGGTGCTTGTCCTTGACGAAGCAGATCGGTGGGTCATCACATTCCTGGCACGCAGTATAACAACTTGATGACACGACATCTCAGATTACTCGATCTAGGCTTTCAACAGAGTTTGACAAGAATCTTATCCCGGCTACCCAAGCAAAGGAGGACTGGCTTATTTAGTGCAACGATGACAGACGCCGACGCAATGTCGGAGCTTGTGAGAGCTGGTTTGCGAAACCCCGCTCGTATCGTTGTCAGAGTACAATCTAAGCGCCTGTCTGCCGTTGGCGATATACCTATTGACGCGGGAGATGTTATACATGAGCGTCGCATCCCTGCTGGGTACGTCGTTACAGTATACTGATTGAGATCTGATTACCTTATTCGGGTGTCGTAGTCTAAAGATATTCGGTCTCATGTGTCACCAGTCGGAGAAGTTGGTCCAACTTACACGGGTCATTCTACACGAGTCTCAAGAACATCAATCTACTCGATTCATACTGTATTTCGCGACCAGCGCTTCCGTTGACTACTTCTATAGGGTGCGTGATTTCTTTAACGCCGTTCACGTTCATTGTCCCCATACACAGCGTTTGGTAGATTCTACCATTGTTTTTGCCAGAAACCGTCCAGCTTTTCTCACTCCACGGTCATCTCCCTCCTTCCGCGCGAACGCGGACACTTAATTCATTCGCAAACTCGATTCCGACTGCCGGGGCGCCTTCATTACTCCTGGCTACCGATGTTGCAGCACGAGGATTAGATATCCCTGGTGTGGACGCAATTTTTCAGTTCGATCCGCCTACAGATACCAAGGCGTTTTCTCATCGATGCGGTCGTACTGCGCGTGCCGGAAAACAAGGTCGGGCGTGGGTTCTCCTGGCTGGCCAGGAACATCAATATCTTGGTGATGCATTCACTATCAGGTCGTAATATCGGTGTTCTGACATATTCACCACTCAAGATTTCCTTTCCGTTCGCAAAATTCCCGTAAAAAGCCATGGGCGCTTGGGCGAACATGGCGTAGCAGCTATGGCCAACGATGAGCCCGAGGCCCAGGCAGTATCTTCCTATCTTTCCATAATACGGAAATATGTCTTGCGAGATAGAGCACTTCACGATATGGTTCGTCTCCGAGGCTGTTTTAATCCTTGTTTGCATATTCCGTTTAATTTTCAAAATGTAGGCAACGAAGGCTTTTGTCTCCTTCATTCGGGCTTATAGTAAACACGAAGCCTCTTACATATTCCGATTGAAAAGTCTTGACTTTGTTGGAATTGCTGAGAGCTATGGACTTCTACGTCTTCCTCGAATGCCAGAATTGAAGAGCATAGACTCGTCACAATGGCATGACGCCGACATTGAGGTGAGATCGGAATTCACAGCACCCGAACCCACTACTTTGTATTAATTGTTCCCTATACAGTGGGGTAAATACTCTTACGCTGATAAAGCTCAGGAATCGAAACGCTTGAAACCTGCCGCTGCCGCAGAGGTCCAGTCGTCCAACGACTCGAAGCGACTTATGTCAAATAGTAAAAAGGACCACGTCTCATGGAGCAAGCAACTTAGTAAGAAGGACGCAAGAGAGAAGAGACATGTGCAAAAGACAAGGAAGAAGGCATGGATGGCGTCGTCACGGCCGGGTGAAGAGCGTAAAGATTCGGTGCATACAGCGCTCAAAAGGACGCGAGCTGACAGCGAAGAGAAAACCGTTGATTCAGCCGAGGCTTTGGACGACTGGGCATCGTTGGCTGAGGAGGAAAGGCTGGCGAAGAAGTTGAAGAAGGGAAAAATCAGTCAGGCTGAGTTTGACGTGAGGACGCTTGCTATTGACTCCGACCCGTAGTCATACGAACGTTAAACTCGCATTGAGCAGGGGACGCTGTGGTGACATGGAGCCCTCCCGTACGGGTTTACCCTATATGTGCCGAACGTCATGATTGTCAAGCATAAATACGACGGTATGTTGGGAAAAACTGGCCTTTGGGAGATCTTGGTGGGTGGGGTGTCGCAGCGGAATAGAAAGGAATGCTTGGATGAACGTAGTGACGGTATGCGATCATGTGATCAAATCGCGTCCCTGAAACTTCTCACGGTTTGATATCAGAGGCAAAAGTGAAGCAAGGAAAATGTGATGATGTATGAGATTCTAGACATATGTAGGAGCTACCTTACACCAGTGTCATTACTTTTGATGATAGCAAGTCCAAACTAATTATGAATACAACCACCGAGATGCAGAGTCAACTTTAATCAACCTCCTCAACACTAGGCCCGTCCTCGCCACCAGCGCCGGGGAAACCTCCTGGTGCACCTCCCGGAGCGCCACCTGGGAAGCCGCCACCGGGGAAACCTTCTGTTCCACCTGCACCATTTGCCAGCGAGCTTGTCATCGGTCAAAGAGTTGCGCAAGTTATACGAATACGACTCGAGGCCATTCTTTGCGGTAATGCGAGCAGCGGCAGCCTCATCCTCAGCTATATTGACATGTCAACAAAGATCCTCTAAGAGTGAGAAGGGTACTACATACCCTTGTATTTCTCAGCATCGTTAACCATCCGTTCGATCTCCTCCTTGGACAAACGTCCTTTGTCATTGGTGATCGTAATACGACTCGATTTACCAGTTGTTTTGTCGGCCGCCGAGACGTTCAAAATGCCATTCGCATCCATATCAAAGGTAACCTCTACTTGAGGAACACCGCGAGGAGCTGGGGGAATACCAGAGAGCTCGAATTTGCCGAGCAGATTGTTGTCTTTTGTCCGTGCACGTTCGCCCTCGTACACCTGGATGAGTACACCCGGTTGGTTGTCGGAGTACGTGGAGAAAATTTCTGATTTCTTGGTCGGGACAGTCGTGTTGCGCTTGATGAGCGCAGTCATGACACCACCAGCCGTTTCGATACTGAGGTGACGGTTAGCTGGTCAAAGGAAAACACATAATCGAGGGAACGTACCCAAGAGACAGAGGGGCGACGTCAAGAAGCAAGAGATCCTGTGTTTTCTCGGAGGTGTCACCAGTAAGGATAGCGGCCTGGACAGCTGCACCGTACGCGACGGCCTCATCCGGGTTAATACTTTTGTTTGGCTCCTTGCCGTTGAAGAAGTCGGACACAAGTTTGACAATACGGGGAATGCGAGTGGAACCACCGACCAGGACGATCTCATGTACGTTAGCTTTGTCAATCTTCGAGTCTCGAAGAACTTTCTCAACGGGCTCCAAGGTACTACGGAATAAGTCCTGGCAAAGCTCCTCGAAGCGCGCCCGGGTGATGGAAGTGTAGAAGTCGATACCCTCAAAGAGAGAGTCGATCTCAATGGTAGTGTTGGTGGCGGAGGAGAGTGTACGCTTAGCACGCTCACACGCAGTGCGGAGGCGACGAAGGGCACGAGGATTCGACGACAAGTCTTTCTTGAACTTACGCTTGAACTCTTGGACGAAGTGGTTGACGAGACGATTGTCGAAGTCTTCTCCGCCAAGATGGGTGTCACCAGCGGTTGCCTTAACCTCGAAGATACCCTCCTCGATAGTCAGGAGAGACACATCGAAAGTTCCTCCACCCAAGTCGAAAATAAGAACGTTCCTCTCGCCGGAAACCTTCTTATCCAGACCGTACGCGATAGCGGCGGCGGTAGGCTCATTGATGATACGAAGGACATTGAGTCCAGAAATTGCACCGGCATCCTTTGTGGCTTGACGCTGCGAGTCGTTAAAGTAGGCGGGGACGGTGACAACTGCATTTATAACAGTGCCACCAAGGTAAGACTCTGCGGTCTCCTTCATCTTTAAGAGAACCATGGACGAGATTTCCTCGGGTGACTATACAAGGACGGGGATTAGCTCCAATGGCTGGTATTTCCGGTTAAATTTGCCTCTCACAAATTCCTTCTCCTCGCCACGGTACTGGACACGAATGTAAGGCTTCCCGGTCTTGTTGAAAACCTTGAAGGAGAAGTGCTTGATATCGGCCTGGACCTCTTGATCATCGTATTTGCGGCCGATGAGACGCTTGGCATCGAAGACACTAACATGGATGAAATGAGATAAGACGAGGTTGTGATAAGATTGAGCGATTCAGGACGTACGTGTTGTGGGGGTTCATTGCAACTTGATTCTTGGCGGCATCGCCAATCAAGCGCTCGCTCTCCGAGAAAGAGACATACGATGGAGTGGTGCGGTTACCCTGGTCGTTCGCGATGATTTCAACGCGATCGTTTTGCCAAACACCGACGCAACTGCATGCGAGAGGTGAGTAAGAAGGCGAGCACCGAGAGAGGGGAGGACAGAAAGCTCACGAGTAGGTCGTACCAAGATCGATGCCAACAGCTTTGGAGGTCATTGTCGTAGTAGAAGAATAAGGAGGGTCGATAGGGCCGGGTGACGCAATTCTGACTTTTTATAGGAGATAACTTATTTTCGATGGCATTCCAGAGTCTTCTTCATCCCTCAATAGCCCCCAATACACCCTTCCTCTATCCTCCCCGTGGCACAAGTCCGTCTTCTAAACTACGGTGTGCTTGCAAATCTCGTAGCACGGTAGGGTCCACTGCTGGCCCGTTAGTGCTTCTTCCTCTGTACGCTTTTCTTTCACTTGCCTGGCAATACACTTCTCCTGCGTACATGTGCACCTCCCAGCGTCGTCTGTTCTAAGCTAGTTCCAACTTCGGGCAGGGGGCGCTGCATCGGCTGTTATTAGCATACAGAGCAAACGACACTCTTCTAGATCCTTCCACTCACATCTAGCCCAGGGTCCGCAGTCGGCACCCGCTCAATTCCACTGTCGTCTAGCTCGTGTGGTACCTCACCATCAATCGACACGGCATTGAGATCCATCGCCAAATCCACGATGTCACCATCATCGGGCGGCGGTGGCGGAGGGGGCTGTGGCTCATCTTCGGCAAAGCCCTCGGGCAGGTGGCCGTTGGCATTCTGAACAGCTCTTGCCCGAATTTTCTTCCAGCCCTCATATCGTTCCACAGCGTGTTGTCGCTCGCTACGGGGTGTGTTTAAGTATAGTTTTAATGAGATTCCGCAGGCAACGCACTCGATTTTCCGCTGCTTATACTGCTGCAGCGTTTCGTCAAATAGATCAGGGTTGAGTTCCATAAAAAGCTTGAGAGCATTATACACCATGCCATGTATCGTACTGGAAAACTTTGTTTAGCTAAACCCGAGGATGCGACCAGAACTGCGCGCACCGGTTCCAATGTGATTTTGAATTTTGATACAAAGCGGGAAACACGATCGGAAGGATTACTGACATGTTGTCACTCATCAAGTTGACGATATACTCGTTATTCCAATAGTAAAGAGCGCGTTCCGCCACTTGGAAATGCTGACTGTTGATGCACCGCGCAAGCTGCTGGAACAAAGGCACCTGGATCTTCTGAAACTCAGTAGGGTCGATCACGTCCAGGATTTCCTCCACTTCGCTCAAGAACATCACCTCCTTGGGTGAATTTACTTTTGGCCAGTATTTGAGGAGACCAAGCACGACCTCTTCTGCCAGGCAGCCGTCCTTCTCCAGAAACTGAACCACACAGTATGCGAGTTGCGGATGATACATCGAGAGACTTTTGACCTTGTGAAGCGGGATAAGAACGCGCATCAAAAAGGTCTTGTGTTCGTCTTTGAGTGGCAACGCGAAGCCGTTGATAATAGATCCCAGAATCTCTAGGAGTTCAGCGATGCCATTATGCCGTTCGGACTCGTAGATGAAGTGGTAAAACACGTTGTTGATAGAACGCCTGATGGGTGCGCGGAGATTGAGAAACTTGCCATATATCCTGTGCAAGGTAGTCTTCAAGAAGTCGCGCTCGCGAGGGTCCTCCGAGTCAAAAAGCTCGAGCAAATTTAAGACGAAGGATTGATCAATGTAGCGTTTGGCTAGATTTGTGTTAAAATCTGGGCTCTCCACGAAGCGGAGGAAGAATTCATAAACGATCTTTAAGTGAGGCCAGGCAAGTTCGAGTACAGGTTCGTCTTCTTCTGGGTCGAACGCATCGCCTGTGGGATTTACGGGAGGGGGTATGGAACGGAAAAGATTGGTAGCAAACTTTGTGCCGTTTTAGCTCGGTGAGATCAATAAAAGAAGAGTAGAGCGCACCATCTTGACCACCTCAGGGTATATATTCTCCGAAATAACACCACGCTGGGTAGTAATGTACTCTAGCATTTCGTGCAGGGTCTGTGCCTTGATCTGTTTGCCTTTCAGCTCGGAGCTAGCGTCATTGAAGTCAAAAAGGACATGACACTGGTGTAACTTTTTTACGAAAAGTTGGGGACGCTCATTTGGGGGGATTTCTAGAACGATGATGAGACAACTGCAGAGGTAGGAAGGCGATACAACAAACCCAAAAAGGGGGGGAGTCTTTCAATCTCGACTTTCTCTGTGACCACGAAGCGACTACTCCTCTGTTTTCTCGGGGGCTTACCGACAATCGGGATTGTATCCTTTGGGCCCCGGAGACGATTCAGAGGACTTGTTCGGGGGGGAGTAACAGACCCCATTGGTTCGAGGCCAATGGACACGTGCTCTGGAGAGCCATAACCAGCGCTACTTCGCGAGGCCTGATCAGAGTTATCTGGGCTGACAACAACGATGGGCGGTGCAGGAGTTCCCCTCTCGACCACTAATCTACGGTCCTGGGGAGGAGCAGGTTGAACGGACGAGCGGGAAGATTGAGAAGCTGGCTGTGATGGAAGGGAGTGGTTGCTCCCATTGTGTCCGGAGCTGTTTGGAAGGGGAGCTTGGCCAGACGTGGGGGGTTGAAGGGGTAATGTGGATGAGGAGGCGGTGGTTGGGAATTGCGCAGAGGGCTGTTGAGGGGGCTTGTTTTTGGAAGAATTGGAGTCTTTACCACGTAGCTGGTGAAAGAGATGAGCTGAGGAGACGAAGGGAGAGAAGAAAGTACCAATGATTTCTTGAAGTTTTTCATGTCTGTGTTGATGAATCGAATCGAATATATCGATGCGATGGATGAGGGTGATGTGTGACACGACCGTGACGCACAATCACAAACCCCCCACCCGCGCGAACACTCTTTAATTATGGCGGCCATCTACTCTGTCTACACGTCCCCAACACATCCCCCAATACCCAACCATCTCCCGACGCTCATCGTCACCCCCCATGGTAGCGTTCCCCTCATCTACTCACCTATGACTTTTTATCCATCTCTTCTTCTATCCTAGGTCAATCCTCCAATATCCTCTACTCCTATCTCCACACGAATTTCGTGCGTTTTCTTGGCATGCTATCGTGTCGTCAGGCTAATGTTTTGTTTGTAGAATGCGGAAAACTACCTTTTGACTCCTTCTCCACAAGGCGACCTTTGCGTTGCCAAGCTTTTCCCCCCACGCGCTAATAACCCCGCGGTCAAGGGTTCCGCCTCAGATCCTGGGCACGGCGGTCTTGGGGGCGGTTCTTCACGCGTCGTACGTTGCGAGGCCTCTCGCAACCTTAAGTGGTCTATCACCAATACCGGTGTAATTTCCCCAATCTACAAGCTCTCTCTTCCATCCCCCGATTCACCAGACCTTCCACTTTTCCAAATTTCCAAGCCAAATCCAAACGCCGCCTTTTGGAGCATGTTTTACTTTGCCTACGCAGGCCATAATATACCCCCGAAACGCATTGAGTTTGGCAAGATTCAGAAGAATCCTCCTGGTTCCAACGGGGGCGGCACTCGCATTACAATCTCGGGAAAAAGTCCGGAAGAGAAGGCAGTTTGGCAGACACTAGGGGAAGGCAATGAGGACTGCGTAGAATGGGTTGTTCTTTGCGCAGCCTTGAATCTTCTAGAGTGAGCTAACTTCTTACGTTTCTCCCAACTGCTCACGTAGTCCTACAGCGATGAGATCATCAAAGCCGCGGAGAAGAATCCCTCGTCGCTGGCGGCCGCCCCGCCTATTGCTTCCGCTCCCAGTGCAAATGGCCGGCCGATCCCTGTTTCTCTACATGATCCTGGTCCCCAGCAGATGTCACAGCGTGGACCACTGTCAGGACAGGCGAGCACCCCGCCGCAGCAGAACCGTGCCCCACAAGCTTACCCTACCTCGCGTGGGCAAGGCCAACCCCCCCAAGGTTACCTGGGCCAAGTTACTCCCGGACAGCCCCGTCAAGGTGTACCTAACATGGGCGTCGCGAACCGTGCACCCCCGCCACAGCAGACTCAGCAGACTAATCGAAGGTTCTAGTGTCTGGTTCCATTCTTTGGAGCCACCACTAAGTATTATTTATTCCACATTTCCTTTGTTGCTTGCTACCTCTTACTCTGACCTTTTTTTTTGTACGGATCATTTTCTGTTTGATGTGTTGTGATTAGTCCACGCGAGGTCTTCGTCTGTATCGTTCGTTTCTTATTCTTTGGTGGTTATTCCTTGGTGGTTTGTGGTACTTCGATAGCTACCGGTAACGAATACCTCGGGTATACCGATATTTATAAGGCAGAGATGTCTTTTCTTTGGTCATATAATAGTTGTATAAAGCTCTAGCTGTCTTTGCACGTCCTATTGATCGCCTTTGTTGATTATATCCTGGAGGGTGTCCATGGATACGGCTGCAGGTGGGCGTCAGTTTCCATATTCAACTTTACTGTTACCATTGAAGGAAACGCACACTTTGGACGTTCCAACGGGAGGCCAAGGGCTAATATCTCGTTAAGTGATACTTCCAGTTTGATGGGGTGGCATAACCTACCGCGAGCCCAGACAAGTTGCGTCAGCGCACCCAATGCTACGCGCGCGAGCGTCAGTGATCATGTGGTTTGCGTTGGCTGTAGGTACACGCACCACGAGAGACACCGAATATTACGGTGTAGTACTTATAGTAAGAAGGGAAATGGTAAGCGAGAGGTTCGTCGTACGAAAGGACTACCACAGTACCTTGAACTCCGTGAGGCCGTAGTGATAAAGCACGCATCCTAAGGAGAAACATTGGGTTTGGTAAAACAGTGACGCGACTTTTGCACGAGTGAACGAACCGGAAGTAGCGTCGACATTAGGCCATGGATTCTTCGTCTGTTGGACCGCCCGTCAGCCGGGGACAGGCCTTGTTCATGTTATTATTCTGCTAACCTTTCCGTGCTCGGTTAAGACTCCGGGTGCCACTTCGTAAGTCTAAACGACAGTCAAAGTCAGCGGCGATCACGGTGCGAGTTAGTAGGTACCCAAACCTTTTTCACAAGCTGTATTGTAGGGCTCGCGAGTAACCCTGGCCGGTTATTGCAGAACTCCTGGAGCGCGATAAAGCGAGGATCCGACTTTCGCAAGACACCATGGCCATAGCTGAGAATGGTTCACTAGAGAGAACCACGGAGGAAAATCTGCGACCAACCCAGGTACGACTTGGCCGTTCTTCAAGGTTTTCCAGAGATAATCCTTGATGTCTTGATGGGTAATATTATCGCCGAGCTCTTTTTGCATTGCTAATTGCCATCGTAAGACTTCCTGGTTGGCTAAGCTACGGATGCAAGACTCAAAGGTATGCCCAACGTGTATAAGGCAAAGCAAAGGCTCACCCATGCAATGGCCCAGCCAGGGCAAAGAGCGCTGCAGAGTATGCAAGATAAGGGTCTGCTAATGTCGAACCCACGAGATCTACGGGTGACCAATGAGACGGAGAAATACGCATACAACGGAGACTTACGTGCAGTGTGCGCAGAGGCATTTCCGCCTTCATGATCGCCATGAATGGAGATGTACAACCGAAGGTATTCCGTCAGATCCTTGTTCGGGCCATAACCCATGAGTGCTGTATAATTTCCGACAAGGTCGAGATCCTTGCTGATGGGGGGCGCAGCAGCACCACTTCTGTACACATTCCTATAAATGCGAGCCGCGAGGGTTGGGAGACGCGCTATGAGCGTTAGACAGTCTTCCAGAGTGTACGTCCAGTAATCGGACTTCTTTATCCCCGTCTCATATGCCTTTTGGAATACGCTATCATGGTTGAGTGCGGCGACACCAATGCCAAGCTGCGTCATCGGATGCATTGAGGGAGAAAGTCTATCCGTGGTCGGAGTTTTGAGCGGACGGGGAAGAGTCGAAAGAGACTCCTACCCGTCGATGAGTTTCTCAACGTAGGTAGGGAGGTCTCCTTTCTCCGCCAATTCGCGCGAAAGCTGGCGCGTTTCCGCTTCGGTGGGAACCTTACCCGTAAGAAGTAGCCAAAACATACTCTCGGCAATTATTTCCTTGCCACCTGGTGCTGCAGGAAGCTGCTTCTGACAATCGGGGATGCTTAGGCCATGGAAACGAATTCCCTGAGTACAAATTTAGCGAGATAACTGAATAAGTTGAACAGACGCACCTCGTTCGGGTCAAGGACAGATGACTCCCATAACATGGATTTCAATCCACGCATGCCACCGATAATGTTCTCGACTTTGACATCACCAATGACTGTCTGCGAGTGCCCTACTTTCTACAGAATTGATGAATGCGCGCAGGGTCCAGACGAGAATAACCACACTAATTGTTTAAGTTGTTCCTGCTTCGCAGGAATGACCTCTTGAAGTGTCTCTTTCAAAGTCTGTGACGCGAATAAGACCAAAAGTGGATATATGCGGTTAAATGCAAGAGCGCACTTTTGTAGAGGCAAACCTCTGTGCAACAATACGAGTATTCGAAGAGGCAAAGCGAGAAACAGTGCAACGGAACATTGTTCAAGTATCGCACAGTGGCTCGCCTTAATTAAATCGAGTAGCTCACCCGTGCCGGGCATAAACAGTCCTAAACAGAACACGTCCATTGGTGCCACGCGTGGCACCAAGACTTTCAAGTTTACAAGCCATGGCCTCCGTGCTCGTCCCAGTCTTCTATGTTTTCGTCCTATTCGGTGGCCTTTTTGTTTTTGGTCATTTCTACAGGAAGCGCAATGCCAGTATGCGGCTCCCTTCCTCTCCCGTATGCGTCTGCTCATGTCACGTACATTCATCAGGCACGCAAATCGAGCCTTACTTCCCAAGACACCACGAGCGGGACACTTATGTCACCCTCCTTCAGCGTACCGACCCCCCCGCTTCTGATGCTCTATTGAAAGCCGCGCTCGTTCGGCGCGCCATCGCGGATGTCCAGCGAATCCTTCGTATACGCGAGGACAAACCAGCCCTCCAGAATCTACTGCAAAAGGGTTCCATCGGCGATGATTTATGGAACAGTCTCCTTGCTGCAGAGAAGGAACTTGAGGCGGAAATTGTCGAGGTGCATGCCGAGGCTAATTCGTTTGTTGAGGGTTGGGGGCAAGTGCTCTTTCAGACCGCCAGTGAGATGCTTGCAAATGAGAAGACAAGAGCAATAGTAGAGCAGATAACCCTGGAGCGTGTACGAAATGGTATTCACCCCATTTCTTTGACCCGTGCTTTCTGTGTTGTTGACCGGTTTCCAGAGGTGAAGTACGGTAAGAGGACGCCTGGTGATCAAAAGTCCGCTACCCCTGCATCCACGCCTGCTGGTCCCACCGTACCAAAGCCCTCCACGTCACCAAAATCTTCAGATTCCCTCGCACCGCCCACACCGAGCGCTGGCGCAGACGGCATCTCCAGTGAGGGCGAAGCAAGTCCACGTACACCGAGAGTAAGCACTACTCTAATTTCACATCAATCACTCGTAAGGTGCTCAATTGCTTATTATCCAGTCCGCGAAAAGGTCGAAGAAGCGAAAATAGTTCCTATTCTACAGTATTTGTGTGCACCTCCCTGTTTTGTGCAGCTATCCAAGTCATAATCTTCATACTGGCGTCGAAAGACGCTATACGGTGTGTTATAGCGAGGATGATGAAGACCACGAAGTCAAAACACAATGTCAAAAAGTAATGGGCGCTGATAAAAGCAGAGCAGAGGGAATAGCACAGCACAGTCCTCTCAACCGCGAATCACAATCGCTTTCTCTCCTGCTCCAGTCCGCGTCTTCCCGGATTTGTCCACATGGTCCAGTCCTAGTACATCTTCTGGTGCAAACTTGTGCTCATAGATGTTGTCGTCTACTGCGGTTGAGCGATCTCAACAAAGCGACAAAGGCATAAGGAACTCACCATCCTCAATATATGATGGCTGTTTGAAAGTCACCGCCTGGATTAGCGCGAATCGGAACCGCGCGAAATCCTTGTCTGACGCTCCAATCCGAGCTTGTAGGCGCTTCTTCGTATCTGCGAACCGTTCGCCCTAGTTTCGAGCTCAACTCATTGTTTTCTCTTCTCAAAAGTCGAAAACGTACCGGTTTGACAACAAATTTGAACGGAACGCCGTGTGTTCGCTGGACCTCTTTTGAGAAATGGAACACGCTGATCAACTTGTCGGCTTCGTCTGCATAATGCTCCTCCAAAGGGATTTCCTACAAGCCGAGATTGAGCAACCAAAAGCGCAAACACCGCTAGCTTCTTACCTCGGCGTATAACTCTACAGGGTCGGGAATGTTGCCTATCATCTCCGTCCCAGTGAACTCCTTCTGTGTTTTACCGTCCTTCGAGACCTCAAACACCCGGATCTTACCGGACCCCTGCCCATTAGAAGACATTGTCACCTGTTTGGACAAATGGTCCGCTAGCTCGTGTACCAAGCTCGTTTTTGGGAGGAGGAACGTATGTGTCGATTCTTCCCTGTTGTGAATGCCAGTCCAGACAACTTTGAGGCTCCTCTTCGTTTCAAGCTCGACGATGCTGACATCCAATTTCTCATACAATATAACAGTCGTAGAGGGACTCGTGTAGGATGGTGAGATGATCTCGGCGATGCTTTGGTTTAGCGATCGCTTCAAAATTGCCTTTGGAGAGGCATTTGACGCATGTGTTGTTATGAACCGCAGCTTTATAGGATCATGGCGAAGATATTCAGCAACCTTGGCGGCCATCTGCATAGAGTAATATGATGATGAGTATACGCCCGCGATGGACAACAGGGAATCAATACCGTATTGTATGTCTGCTTCTTGCTAAGTACGAGATTGAACTCAGGTGCTTCCGGATCAGAATCAGACTTGGGTCGGAAAACAATCATCACACGGTTTTGCAAGAAGTCATAGAACTGGACGGGATTTGAGTAAAGCCCTTGAATCTCGAGATCGTGAATCCTAGTCAATGTTAGATGGACCACAAAAGGACGACTTTTAGTACGAACTCCTTTTCTGACAGGTCCACTTGGAAACATATCACGTCACCATCTTGAATTTCGCTCTGAGAGAAGGTGAGCTTAAGTTTCATGAGCTCAATCATTCCGGGTTTTATCTCTTCATAAAGTTTCAGGGGGGTTCCTGGTGTCCATCGCATTCTCTCATTGATGGTAGAGATGAGGTCGCTAATCTTAGCATTCCGCTGAGCATAGCATTTGCCAATGCCATGAAGCGTCTGCTTTGATGTATCGAAATGCTTCAAAAACACCATGATAGTTCCTTGAGGAAGCTCCGGCTACACAAAGTGTATGTGAGAGGGTAAAGTCGTAGAGGGTGAGATGTACCTTGCTTGGATCTGGAATTACGTCTAGGTATAGGCGGAGGTCTGTTTGCCTTGCAGCCATATTATTGCGAATGACATCGACCGCTGCATGCCGGGTGAGTAATATAGTTATACATGGGCATAGCATAACACACTAAGAGTGGGCTCGTTTTCAGGTATGTGAGTGTCAGGGCGAACAGTCTTGTTTTGTCGGTTGACCAACACCCATAATCGAATCTGGTTTTCGGGGAAGTTGAAATGCTGGGCTACTCGCGCCTTGAAGACATTATAGGGCTCAGTCTTAAGTACGCGGAATGTCGGAAGTTCCGACGGTGGCCAGTTTTTCTCGTCAAAACTCGCGAGATCGAAGCCCTCATGATGAGAGAAGGTCTCATCCGTGATAACCTACATCCAAACGAAGATATAAAATGCCTCCGGTGATAGTAACGCAGCTTTACCTTTGCTGTGAGGAAAAGATGTTGTTCTTCACGTTCACGGCGTTTTGCTTCGAGCTGCAAACGCTCCTCATCCAGGCGCCTTTCTAATAGGGGGCCATTAGTGACAAAAGCAAATGCTACGGTATCACTTACTGAGATGTGCTGGCGTGTCCTCTTCCTTGAATGGCGGTAACACTTCCTCCGTGGCTGCCTCCCGGATGTAAACCAACATGTACGCATTGGAGAACCTCTTCATTGAGCGGACTTGGTTCCGCTGCAATGTAGGTGGAACACCGTTGAGAACCTCACCCCCAAAGTTCTCCTCGAGCACCTCGCGGTCAGTCACAGGTGTGACCCGGTCATCATCAAACTTGAGCCACCGACTAGAAGCATCAGGTTTGATACAAGCGAAGTAGTGCCCGCCATGGAGATCCCCAGAGTGAACAAGCACGCCATGTAATTTATAGATCCATGGTTGTGATCTATCGGCCGACTCGTCTAAAAACTCGCTGAGATCAATCTCAAAGGGAAATTCATGCCGATCGTTGATCTGTGAATCAGGAATCAGCTTCAATTCTACCGACTTGGACTGAGGGGCACACCTTGACCATAGCATCCCGCTGAACATCATACTCGAAGCGCTTGAGTTGGAGGTGAAGAACGGGAGGGAAAGACTGAAAAATTATTCCCTTTTTCGCGTCTTGGAGGCCATATCCTTCTGCTTGATACTTGTTCTCTCCATCAAGCGTCTCAACCGCAACATAGTCTCGAAACGACTCGTAAAGATTCTTCATTCCTTTGACATTAAGTTGCAGATCTGCGAACGCGTCAATGAGTGCTGGGATCCACCATAGTGACAAAAATTACCATTGAACTCCTCAATTCGCGAAGACTCGAAATCAACATTGACACACTTGATGTAACTTTTCATTTTTCCAACAAAAAGCTTGGCGATGGCACCCTCCGCCTTCGTATCCTACTTGAATGTCAGCAATCGAATCCGTCAAAGACACGAGCATATACACCTTCATCTTTGACTCGAGCTTATCCTGCAGGACACGATTGAATTCCTGCACATCATGCTGCAAGAACGAGTCCAGTGAAGTCCACCCGAAAGATTTTGTCAACTCGGTAGTGCCTGCGACAACAATGAACATGTCGTTATAGATTACAGCCTAGGATGAGAAACACACCAACTGGTTGGTCTGACGTCTGGAGATGGTAAAAGACACGCTGAAGAGCTAGAGCGACACTCTCAGTTGGGCGTTCTTCTTCAGTAGGAATCTCATAGACAGCCTAGAGCAACTAAGTTGGCATTACGCGACCGGTGAAGCATCAGGAGTATCACCTTGCGGAAATATCGTGTGCAGAACAAGGATTGGAGAAGTGAGTTCATGTAGCACGTTGCACCTTGATTTTTCAGCCCAACGTAGCCGGTCTCCTTCTTTGAATCATAGCTGCGAAACGACGTCAAAACTCGTCGGGCTGATGAGTTAAGAAGATTCTACTTGACAAAATTGTGCCATAGTACACCCGTTGGGTCTTCAAGCACACGGACAAACACAGAGACGTCGGCACATTCTTCCTCGATCGTTGGTCTACTGTGGCTTTCTTGAATGGTGAATAGCTTGCGTAGCTCGCTGAATCGGGTGAAGCCCCAGTCACATTCTTCAGCGATGAAGCGGTGATGTGCGTCTGGAATTGGGCCAATCGCGAAATCAAATTATGCTTCTTGATACTAATCAAAACACGTACGGCTGACAGTGTATATGGTAGGGTCGTGGGGGTTGGAGATAACTAGGGCAAACTGGGCGCATGCGTGCCAACCCTCTGGGGCTCGTTTAGGATCAGCATAATCGAGGTAGACGGAAACCGTGTCGTTCGGAGGGGCATTTGAGTTGCCAAAAGGGAAGAGTAATATGCGCCTTGACGATTCCAAAGGTGAAGATAGGATACACCAAAAAATATGAGGCAGGCGCTCACCAGCGATGTCCACCGCAGTCAAACTCAGGACCGGTGAGCTTCTTTTCGAGCTTCTTCCAGCCAGTAAGTTTCCATGTAAACACTTTGAATTCTTTAACATCGTGACCCAAATCTGGCATATGTTTGGCGGCAAAGGCCTCATCTGTGAAGCCGATAATGAAGAGATAATGAGTGAACCAAAGGGTCAATTACGCACGATCTCTGACAGATACCGGTTCGTCGATGTCCATTGGGGGAGCACCATTGACCTTCTCGTCCAGCGTCTCCATGTCACTCTAGGACGTGGAGAGACAAGGTCAGTGATTCGGCCGGACAATACTAGTAAGAACCCAGGCGCACCATGCTCAGGGGATAATAATTAACCGTTATTCTTCGAAGGAGTTTATTGATACAAAACGGGAAATAATTGCTGGCTGCAAGCCTGGTGTAAGGAGAGAGGATAGTCGCGTGAAGCAAAGAGACGCAGTGCTTGTGAGATCGTGAATTTGCGCATGCGAATGAGCGGCCGCGCACCCACCGGTAACTGCCGGCTGTTAGCCACACCTGTCGTCGGACAAATATTGCGCGTATACACGGTCCTTAAACCATCTCGACAGGGGATTTCGTCTTTCCACCAGCCTTTCCGCTGCTTACTGTCGGTCGTGAGTCAAAGCCGTGTAAGACTGAGCCGTTGGGACCCAGCTCTCTCGTTCTTGCCCTGTTTTGGGGCCAGACGAGGCAGACCTCCCATTCAGGTTGTGCATGTCAAGACTATGGACAGTACTGGACCTGTACCCGCTGTCCTAGCTTAGTTACTCCACATACATCTAATACATAATGTTGTGTTGCTTTCCGTGTCGTCTCGCACAAATATAGAGAGCTGTGAGTAAGTGTTGCTATCGGCAGGGTCGTGCGCTGTCCATAAGCGGAAACAGCCTGAAGCCTCATGTCGGTCGCCCCGAGGTGCTCATTCCTTTCCGATTTTGTCCACCGACGGTGCACATTTCAAGCACCTTAGCTCTGGGGCCGCAAAGGCCTTCGTTTCCTCTTTTTCCCTCTCCCTTCGAGAGGCAAATTTTCATTTGCCCTCTTGACTATGAACCCCTATAAACACTGGAAACCCAACGCAGACACTCTGAGTCAAGAACCCGATCGTCCAAGACACAAGCACTTCACTTCTTCCTCTCATCACAGGACCTCAGAAATCCGTGCCGCTGGCAGGGATAGGGAAGATCCAAAGCACCGTTCCAGCCGCGCTCATGTCTCCGATGGGCCCCTCTTATCGTCATCAACCCCTGCACCTACATATCCATCAGGCGCTCAATCTTCTGCTACTGCCAGCAAAGCACCTCATAATGCACCCACACAACCCTTTCAGGGAAACGTCTCGTATACGTCACAGAAAGCGCCGCTTCCAAACCCTACCTTGCCGCAGGAAACTCATCCTACAGCTCAAAGACACTGGGAAACCACTCCCGATCCCCGAGCCACATCCCGTCGAACCGTTACCGCTATGGACAAAGCCTCCCTCATGTCTCCAGATCCGGTTCGTCATGTCGAGGATCATCATAAGAGTTCTCGCCATCGTCCTCGCCACCCCCCTACTCCAGCTCCCGAAAGCGCAGAGCCCCAAGCCGCCTCTACTTGGCCTCGCCCACCGTCGTTTCTCAAAAAAGTAAGTCCAGCGGGAAGAGAGAGAGAGAAGGAACAGGGCAGGAATAGGTCAAAGGAAGAATCAAAAGCCACTTCTAAAGCAAAAGACAGGCGGCGCGCAGAGCGGCCCCAAGAGCAGATTTCTCGAGATCAACGAGAACGGGATCTCAGGTACGAGGAAGAGAGACGCCTCTACTACAAAGAGGAACGTCGACGTGAGCGTGAGAAGGAAAGACAGAAGGAGGAGCAGCACCATGATGAGAGGCGCCACGAACAGAGGGTCAAGGACGACTATGTTCACAAATCCACTCGAGATCAGGAGATACGGCGCGAAGCTAAAGATGGCCACGTACCTGGCACACACCTTGGCAAAGATCCAAGGCTTATGCGTGTCATTGTCAAGGAATCTGATGAGTCCGACAATTCACTGACGAAGCCTCCCGGCTCAATCAGACCCAGACGTCAACACCCAAAGGACCAGACAATGACGGTGGGCATTTATCATGTTCGAAGACCTCGCTTGACTCTGGATTCTCGTAGACCGTTGTGCCTACAGTTCTGCGCCAGCCAACATACCCACCTGCGCCGCCAGAGGTTTCAACAACACCGGTCGGGAATAATCCTACAAATCACAATGAGTCCCGCCGAGTGGCGCCTTTGGTCCAACCATCGCACGCGACGCTGGGTGCTTCTAACGAGAAGTCCGGTACGAAGCCTCAAAGAAGCTCCACGCCTCAGAATACTACCGTTCCATACCCGCCTGGCTATGCTGTCTCTGCAAGTGATAGTGAACACATATCAAGGAGAGTGCATGTGAGTGGTCGTGCAGCGCGTTTTCCGGCCTAATTAACGTCTTATCAGCGTCAGAAAATCGCCGAGAGTGCCAGAACGATTGAGCGTCCCAGGACGTCTGGGGGTCACCGCGCTAGTGTTGTTCATGACGCGGTTTCAAAGCCTCCTGTTGCACAGTCTGTACAACCGACACCTGATAAAAGTTACCATAAATCGGAGGTTCGTCATTTCCTTGTAGCGTCGAACAATATGAACTAACCCCTTACAGAAGCCATCAAAAGGCGGATTTGGTGCTTGGCTATTTCACCGGGAGCCATCCAACCCCTATGCTAAGTCTGCGGATCCTCATATGGTGGACCAAGATGCTGCTCAGGCTACCGGGCGTGTCGTCCTCACGCCATCCACCCGCAACGACATTCCCGAAGTTATCCCCAAAGTTGTGAGCATAAGAGCTGGAGAAGGTCCTGCAGATGACATGCAAGAATACGGGGTGAGGCGTGTTACTACGCCAGCCCCAACGCCTGTCGCCACAGATGCAGTCGCGCGTCAACCTCAGTCCACAGTGCCGGTACTACAGCAACAGCAGGTTTACGATAAGCAGTCCCGTGATATACCTCAGGCTCGCACAGTAGCAGGTTCACAGCTCGACCCCCCTATTCACCCTTCTGCGACGCATGTTTCTTCGCCTCAGCCTTGGGTGCAACCGGCGCAGTGGTCGACAGTGCCTCGACCTATGTCGCCAGTACCACGCCCACCGGTAGTTCCTTCCCCCCTGGTCTTTTCCACTCCTTTGGCATCACCTCCTACTTTAGCGGATTCTCAGCAATATATTACGCCACCACGCTCAGCCTCCCATGGACATTCAAACCACCAAGAGAGTACCCCCACACGGGACGTCCCTTGGCATACCCCCACACTGAATGGTCGTCCACCAGCTCCACCAGTTCACTCCCACACCGTCCCATTACCCACCACCGGGAGGGGACAACGTGCATCCCCCCAGGGCGCCTCACCAATGGTTCATGACGTATCTGGTTCAAAGCACACGAGGTCTTCATCTGCGCCCGTGGGATACGCCAGTACTCAACCGTCCTATATGACTTCTCCACCGTCAAGGCCGATCGCACCTGGCTTAGCTGCTGCATTTCCTATTCGAGAGGATAACGTAGAAGCATACCGTCAGCTGCCGCGGGGAGAACGCCCACAGGACCCACACCCATCGAAAGGTTCACCCGATAATTGGGACCGACATCGTCACAATCCGGACAATGTCGCCAATGTCGCACGCGTGGTTGTGAGTACAGTGCCTTCCAGTGAGCGCACCCCACGGTCGACCAAGGCGTCACCAAGTCTGCACCCTCGCCCCGTGAACCAAGGAACCCCACCCAAGCCTCCATTACAGCCCTTTGATGCCCCCACTTTCCCGTCGCAATCCTCCACGACTCCTAATGTACCACACCCTCATGACTCTTCTCGTCGCAGCGTATATAACACGCCATATCAAAATTCGAACCCATCACCATACCCGGCTACGTCCATATACCCTTCCTCCTCACCTCGCGCCCAGGTAGAAGCCAACTCTGCGATTAATAATCCTCCAGTAGCTAATGCATCCTCGAATAATCCGTCGCCAAAAATTAAGTCCGGAAATCCGTCCCCTCGGTCCCGTGCACAAGTCGTTGCATCATCGCAAGGAGCGGCGCCTCCTGTTGCAGTGCATATCACGACCAGGACACCTTCCCATGAAACCGGCTCCACGACCCTTCTAGGCCAGACACCATCTTCCCAGGGATCGGGGTCCTTGCAGCTACCAATGTCACCGCCGGCTCACCAACAGGCCGCCTTGCCACGCGTTATGCCTCACGGTGGTCAGCAAATTATCCATGCTTCAGCGCCTGTCGCTGAGAACTTAGGCGATCGCAATGTCAATGGCATGAATCACACCCAAGTACCTACTATACGTCAGACCAGCGCTCGCCACCATCATAGCAACTCTGTCCCTGTTGTATCTGTTCCATCTCGTGCACAATCTCCTTCACAGATCCAATCGCAAACACAGCCTCCTCCAAGACCAGCGCCTTTTTCACCAACACCAGTCCGTTCGTATCCGACAACGCAAGCTATGGGGGATTTTCAGGTAGCCCGAGCCCCGTTTCCTGGATATACACCCTCTGTGCTAAATCCCAGGCAACAAAGGGACGTGATACCTTCTCCATCGCAAGAGTCTGAATTGAATACACCATCGTCACTTGCCGTATCTACGAAATTGCCCATCGTCTCCGATGAACCATTGGCTCCGGTGATGTCCACGCAATCGCTTCAAGAACCAAAGAAGAAGGGCGGTTTCTTTCAAGGGCTCGGACTATTCCGCTCCAGGTCATCGTCTCAGAAGCGGCACCCACATGAGTCTAAGATACCTGATTCCCGTGCCCAGACGACGACAACGACAACGACGAGGACTTCTCACAAGCCCACCACGCCTCTGTACTACGATTCTGATTCTAAAGTTGTCACTACCCCTTCGAAACTGAAGAAATCGAAACCAGTGCACACGCCGGTGTCCGCCCCTGCATCAAAACCACAGCCAACACCGATACGAGTGCCGGTCCCTGCACCCTCTTTCGCAGGTGCAACAGAGGAAAAATTCAGCTCTGCCCCTAACGCGTTTGCGCCATTTCGAATTATATCGAAGCGGTATCGTACTATGTCTGGTGCATCGGCGGAGGCTGTTGATGGAACAAACGCCGGTGTATGTCTTACATTTCCGTTTTTTTTTATAGTGCTAACATCCGACGACCTGTAGGCGAGCACGGTGTTGACTTCTCCAGCAAATTCGACCCGAAGCCCTACTCCAAAGCTAATCCCTCCACAACGAGACCCGCAACAAGCGACATATTCTTGGAGAAACAGGGAAGAGGCGGAAGCACTACAACGAGGGAACGCACGACGGCGACGACCTGGTGTGCATTTTGAAAGCTATGAAGACCACCCTCAAGCAGAACGTCACAGGTATAAATATGCGACCCGGGCTCAAAAAGTCCGAGGCTGAGGATCTGGTATGCACTCAAATATGATATGTTACTATCCTGACTCTGCAAGCACTTTTTCGTTCTGTTATTTTGCCATGTATCTGCTGCTATCTCGTATATATCGCCGCCCCTGTCTAACTGTATTTATAACCGTAGTATGATGTATCATATTATTCTTGCGAGGAATGTACAGTAATTATTCGTTTTTCTTTCACGCCGCTACAGTTGTGGAAATGGCTTCGGCGTGACCCCCTAATTCGAGCCACGTCGTTAATATAATTGTGTTAGTGTGACAATAAAACGCGTGACGTAACATGTAACGCAACGCGTCCACCCGCGGTTTGACACTAATGGCCTCTATCAGCAATGCTTAAGAGCAGCAGGAAACAAGAAGGCGAAGTTCAAGTGCATTCAGAGCTTGAATACCCCCACAGGCTCAGCCTGTAAGGCACCCCAGTGCTCTGTAATGCATCTGCTTCCTGATCATTATCTGCTCAGATATGACCAACCACCAACAGAAGACATCACCCTCGAAGAATTTGAAACATGCGCAATAGATCGCCTCTATGTACTATCTGAAATCGAGTCGTGTTATGCACGTAATAGGCCATTTGAGGAGCTCAAAAAGATCACAAAATCACAGTGCGAGAAGCACGTCCCATTAGACCACAATTCTGCCATCACCAAAGCCAGAGATGATCAGAGAAAGAAAGATATCACAGGACATTTTGTGCTTAGGCTGGCATTCTGTCGATCGTATGTATGTCGGTTTTGGTCTTAACCGGCAGCTAACAATCTCTCGTACAGCGAGGAGCTTAGGAGGCGATTTGTCAAGGCAGAGACAACACTTTTCCGCATCCGTTATCTAGACGCGTCAGAACAGGAACGTAGGGATTTCTGTAAATCTAGGGACTTTGATTGGACCCAGGCTAGTACCGCCATCTGGGCGGAGAGGAATTATTGTGTCTGACGTTCATTTTATAGGTGGATGAGAGCGAGAAGAGTATGTATGCACCTCAGCTAAAAGCAGCGGTTCCAGATGCAGATGATAAAGAGCAGTATTTCAAAGTAAATGTGTTGGTTTATTTCTCATCGGACTTTGATTCTGATAGGTGTACCGCAGGTCAAATGGACTAGCGTTCCCGATCTCGTCGAGAAACGAAGGGTTTTTCTCAAAGATGGCTGGGCCTACGTTCCCAGCAGGGAACAATCGAGCATCGTGTTCCAGGAGTTCCAGACTCGGTTGGAGCGGGCCTTAGAGGTAATTTATCATCCCGCACACGAGTGTAATCACAAGTTGAACTTGAACGGGAAAAAAGATGACAGCAAAGGCGCTACCGCGAATGGATGAGGACACCCGATTGGAACCAATCTTGGCCAACCTATCGCAAGGCTTTGTCGCTGGAATGGGTTCAGAATGGGGCACGAGTGAGAACACCGGTGAAGGAATTCGAGCCGAGATGGTGGACGAGCTCGCACATAACCACTTCCCGATGTGTATGCGAAACCTGCATGAAAACCTGAAGCGGAACCACCATCTCAAGCATTTTGGGCGTTTGCAATATGGACTATTCTTGAAGGTAAGGTCTATGCGTCATTGGAAAAGGGCTAGCTAAGACTTTTTTAAAAACAGATTTTAGGTCTATCCGTCGAAGAGGCCCTGTCTTTCTGGCGCAGGTCATTCAGTGGATATACGGACGATCATTTCAACAAACATTACAAATATAATATCCGGCATTCATATGGGTTAGAAGGTAGACGAGCGAACTACCCTGCGAAAAGGTACGTGTTCTCCTGGTCGGCGGAAATCGGCAGGTACTGACTGGTGGTCAGCTGCCAGCAAATTTTAATGCAGGACCAACCAGGTGCCTCAGATTCACATGGCTGTCCTTATCGCCACTTTTCGCCAAACAACCTTCAAACGGCTTTATTGTCGATGTATTCCCCACAGGGGCTGACGGAGACGGATCTTCCCGAGATTTTGAACATGGTTCGGGCTGAAGCTTATCATGTCGCATGCACAAGGGTGTACGAAATCACTCACGCGACCCAAAATGTTCGGAAGGGAGACGGGATCGGTTCCGGAGAGACGGTCACGCACCCTAATCAGTACGCTGGGGCAAGTCGGGCATTGGAGCGCGCAAAGGAGGGGGTCAAAGTAGAGGCAGTCGATGGAGACGATGTCGTTATGAATTAGAAAGATTATGTAAGCTGGAGCGGGTGGCCTCGCCTCTTAATGGGCGTCGGACTTGCCTCTCACAAGACCTGTCGAGCACCATGGTCCAGCCAAATGAGCCCCAGTCAAAGTCCAACGTTAACAATGGTGACCGCGTAGCAGACGTTTTACAACAATACAATGACACCAAGGGCCATTTTTCACTTGTCAGGTAGGTCTGGGCGCTTATCTTCCAACGCAATTCTTGTGCCAACAGAGCTCTCAGGAATTTTCGACTGGCTGACCTTGTAACAATCATGAACGGTTTCTGTGGCTCATTTTCTCTATTCTCTTCTGCAAACTATCTCGCAACGGGCGACGAATACTACCTCCAGAATGCCCTTTTGTTCCCGCTAGGGGGTCTAATATTTGACTTCCTTGACGGAAAGGTCGCTCGCTGGAGGAAGTCGACCAGCATGTTGGGGCAAGAACTTGACTCATTGGCAGACTTGGTATGTACTCTGGCACGTTGACCCCACTCACTTCTCGATCCGATACGCTTTCACATGTAGATTTCCTTCGGGGTTGCGCCTGCTGTTTTGGCCTTTGTTGTCGGCCTTCGAACTACTCTCGACGCAGTTGCATTAGCCTGCTTCATCTGCTGTGGACTTGCCCGTCTGGCCAGGTTCAATGCAACTGTGGCGTTGGTACCAAAGGACACGTCAGGAAAGGCACGTTATTTCGAAGGACTGCCCATCCCGTCAACTTTGGCGTTGGTCGGGATGTTCTATTACTGGGTCAGGAACGGTTGGATCGAGGGAAAGGAGGGGCTTCCTGGAGGGGTTGTGACTGTCTGGGGAAAGGAGGGGGGACAGGGTGATCTACATGTCGTGAGCCTTATATTTGCTGCGTGGGCGGCAATGATGGTAAGTAAGACGCTCCGTGTACCGAAACTG
>WNFO01000270.1_pt1 | contig 45081 bp, 47 predicted proteins | sample 5400251 | NCBI WGS metagenome assembly WNFO01 (sample SAMN13153354, study PRJNA577476) | soil metagenome | isolation source: 100 cm saprolite under Madrone tree | place: USA:California | collected 2016-06-14 | reverse complement strand
TATAAGGTAGCTTCGCGACGTTGATCGACCACCCCGCCGCTCGCTTCTAACGAACTATTAATCGCTCGCGGCACCCCTCCTAATCTAGGAGGGGAGTTCTCCAAGCCGCGCACAAATGGCCAATCTCCAGTCGCGGGCTCTAGCCCGCGTTCCGAGAAGCAGGAAAAGCTTTGACACCGTATGACGAATGTTAGAGCCTGACGGCGAAGAAGGGGGGAAATCTCGAATGCCAACCAATTCAAGAATCCGCATTGTTTCTCTTTGTCCCTTGTTGGCGATGTTGCTTGCCGGCGCGGGGAGTATACCTCTCGCCGGACAGGCCACGACCGCGACCATCCCGGGTACGGTCACGGATTCCTCCGGCGCCGCAGTACCCGGGGCCATGGTCAGCGTCACGAACACCGGCACGGGAATCGTTCAAACCACGCTGAGTGACGAGCGCGGGCGTTACCGGGTTCCCAGCCTGAATATCGGTCAATACGACGCGAAGGCCGAACTGCAGGGCTTTCAAACCGTAATTCATAAGGGAATCGAAGTAACCATCGGCAGCGACGTCGTGATTGATTTCGCGTTGCGTCGTCGATGGGCGTGGATGCGATTGGAGAATTCCAACTCCTCACCAATACGTACAGCGCGCAATATGGCGACCTGCGCTGTTCGGGAGAAGTTAATTCTATACCTGTCTGAACCGTGGATCAGCTATTTGAGCGTGGGCTGATGCGCGACGGCATTATGGACGTGCCGCGTCCGTGCCGCTCAAAAAGCCACTACGGACCCAACCTGGACGGATGATATCGGAAGATTTCCTCGCAAGAGAATCGCGAGGAGAAGTGAATGTCCTGGTGATCAATGATTAATCACTAACAATTTTCAGGCTTCATCCGAAGTCTTTTTGTTCCTATTTTGGCGTATTCCCAGGCTGTCCCGCCGGTACTCGGATGGCGGCGCCGTAGGCGCTCTCTTCTCTGTGATGGTCGCCTTGAGGGTGACGGTGGCGCCCCGGTCGTAGGCCGAGGCGCCATGGTGTGCAAACATCGGAGCGCAGATGGCGAGAGTTATAACTGCTCCGAAAAATGCCCGCAGCATGTTTTTCACTTCTTCGACTTGTCTTCGTCCGGGGCGCGTTCAGCGGGTGAAGTTCCACCCAGGAACAGGGTTTGCCCATTGGGCAGTGTCAAGTCTCGCCCGTTGGCCCTGAGCGATCCGTCCTTGGACTGGTAGCCGTCGACAACGATTTCTGTCCCGGCTTTCAGAGAATCCTTGGTCAAGCCTCGCCTCAGGAGAGTATTTGGCGTCCCTGCTTCGACCATCCACTCCTCGACTGTGCCATCGGGCTTCTTCACGGAAACGTGGATCCATGCATGTGGATTGATCCATTCCATTTTCGTGACCGTGCCCTTGAATTTGACCGGCTTCTTTGCGTCGAATTCCGAAGCAAATGCGTGATGGGCCAGCACCGGCACGGCAGCCAGAAGCAATAGAGCAACACCGGCGACAACGGCGGATAGTTTTCTTGGCATGGACTTCACTTCGTTTCTCCTTTCTTCTCTCGGATGCGCGCTCCGGACATCAGGTGGACGAGGTCGTAATTGTCCTCGTGGCACGCGTACTCATACATTTGCTCGTCGGGATCGATCCTGTTCCAGGGAATTACCGCTGTCCAGGGTTTCGTCCACGTCAGCGGATCCGCCACGGTGAATTCGTAGTTGATGGTGCCGGGATCCACACGCGTGAAACGTTCGGTGATCGTAAAAGTGGCAGGATTGGTTCCCTGGAAGGTCACACCATCGTCTCCCCGGAAATTGGTTGTCTCGATGACCAGCGTATTGCCTTCAAAGTGGCCACGGGTGTCGCCTAACCACTGGCGCATACCTTTTGCGAGATGCGGACGCCCGTCGAGAGGGATGACTCTTGCGCTGTGAATCATCTCGGGCACGATCACAACGTACCCCGGACTCTGGAAGATCTGAAAATCATTGTTATAGATCGTCGGAAGATACGGGGGTGAATCCGTCCGAATGATGCATCGGATTGGCAGGGACATGTCTTCCACGCGGTCCGGCAGTCCTGCATTGAATCGGGCGTTCGCGGCTGCGCGTTCGGCCCTGGCTTTCTGCCGTTCCGGCGACAAGGGTACCTGGGGAGGCATTCTCCCGTCCGGCGGATCCACGATCAGCGACGTCCGTTTGTCTTCAGTAATCTTGAGCCGCCGTGAGTCCATCCAGTGATCGTTGTAGGCACGGTTGACGTCCGCTTCTGGGCCCCCGTCGCGGCGATCACGAGTCAGGTTGAATGCCAGTTGTTCCTCGAATCCAGCCGCTTCCTCATCCGAGAGAGTGTCCTTTCCGCCAAGCTCGCTCGGCCGTTGCAGGGGCGTACTGGTGGCGTCGTTCCAGACTCCCTGCAGGTCCGGATCGCCCCAGGGCGTTTTGGGCGCAGCCCACTTCCTCGCTGATGCCTTTGCGGCCGCCGGCGCCTTTGCAGTAGCCGGCGCTTTTGCAGCAGCTGGTGCTTTTGTGACAGCCGGGGCCTTTTGGGCCGGGGTTGTTGGGGCCTGGGCAGCAATCGACGTGAGCGATACGACTGCAATCGCGAGCGCCAGAATTCCAATCAAACTTAAAAATCGGTGACTCATCGCACGCCTCCGTTTTGACTTATTCACTTCGCAGGCTGCTTGCGGAAAGGCGCATACAGCATCTCCTCGGTGAACGGCACACACTTGAATTCCAAAAGCTGGACATTCTTTTCCATACGACGATACAGCGGGAAGCTGATTTTCCACGGCCGCGTATAGACGTTCGGGTCTTCGATCGTGGCTTCATACATCAGGTGGTACGGACTCAATGCAGTATAGCGTTCCACTACATGCGCGGCCTCGCCGTAGAAATCGCCGGCCCGGTCCAACCAGTTCTCCTGGCGCAGCCCTGTCACGTCAACCACCAGGGTATCCCCTTCCCAGCGGCCGCGCGACCAGCCCATCCACGATGGGACGGGAGCTTCCTGTTTCCAATTCATGCGGATGATTCGGGTCGAACTGGTGAACTCATACGCCATCAGGATGTACTGGCTTGATCCCTGCACGATACGAAACGGGAATGGCATGTACGTCGCCCGGGGCACGCCCGGCATATAGCACTTGAGTTCCGGGTCGCCAAGGTCGTGCCATGTTTTGTCGTTGCTGACGTCCACCTTCATCCGTTTTTCGAAATTCTCCTTCTTTTTCGCGAGCGCCCACGGCTGATAAGGAATTTCGCCGCCTTCCACAATACTCTGCCCGGCCGGCCCGGCGCCATATGCGCCCATGATCTCGGGACGCGGCCCCGGTTGCGCTTCATGGTCCTGAAGATCCCAGTTGGCTGAGACGAAGGCCTGCCAGAGCCCGTTCAAGTCCGGGTGTCCATCCGCCATATGGGATGGTCTATAAGGCGGAAATTGCCCGGCGTCCCGCGCCAGGGCAGGGGCAGGAGCCGGAGCCTGTTGGCCCCCGGCGGGCAGGACAGCCAGCCAGAGGATCGCAAAAACCGCTGCCGCTGTCCCAACAGCAACCATTACGGTTCTAAACCGATTGAGCATCAATGTATTCCTCTTATTAATGGCTGCGCCCTTCCTTAAGGCTGCGCGCTATCGCGCTTGCGCTTCGCGTCGGGCTTGCATTCGCAGCCGCTCATCTCCGTTACGCCAGTAGCCATGCTGGTATCATGCGCGTTGGTAAGAGGTCAAGAAACAAGATTTTCGCGCTGGTATCGCCAATATTAGCCCAACTTCACCGGCTTAGCGATATGCAATCAGGAACATTCGTGGAAATGGAAGCAGCACGCGCCCGTCGGGGTGAGGAGGGTAGTACGGCCGGATAAGTTCGAGATACTCGCTTGTAAACTGCTCCTTGTCGGCCGCACTTTCCAGTGCATCCAGAAAAGGCCGCAGCGCGGTTCCCTTGTACCATTCCACGATGGCTTCGGCATTCGGAAGGATGTGAAGATAATCCGTCTTCCAAAAGTCGAGAGCCACCGTGCGAGGCGCCAGCAAGTCATAGTAGAAATCGATGTCGCGGACGTGCCATTGCCGCACTCCCTCGGAAGGACCCTTGTGCACCCACGGAGGCGAAGTAGCAAGTTCGTGCATCAGCCGCTGCCCCGGCGTATTGAATCCGCAGGGCATCTGGACGGCCAAGGCACCGCCCGGGACGACTCGCTCCAGCAGGCGTGGAAACAGGACATCATGATCCCCCACCCACTGGAGCGCCGCGTTCGAAAACACCAGGTCGAACTGCTCGTCCGCGGTCGCGGCCCAATCGGCGATACCCTGAAGTATCCAGCGCCGGTCCGGGTGCGATTGGCGCGCGGTCTCAATCATTCCCGCCGAATTATCCAACCCGGCAACCTCGGCCCGCGGCCAGCGAGACACAAGTACTTCGGTGCTGTTGCCCGGTCCGCAACCGAGATCGATCACACGCCGCACGTCGGAAAGAGAAACGTGGCCTGCAAGATCGTGGCACGGCCGCGTTCGCTCAGAAGCGAACTTGAGATATTGACGCGGGTCCCAGCCATCCTTGCGATTCAAGAGCAATAACTCAGAACGCGAACCGCGCCTGCACCTGAATTACGCGGGCGGTGGCGGTGCCGGTGATTTGGCCAAATCCTATGCCGTTCAGATTGGTCGCGATGGCATTGTACTGCGTGTGATTGAGCGCGTTGACCATATCGGCTTTCAGTTCGAGCCTGGTGCCTTCAGTGAGACTGAAGTTTTTCCCGAGTGAGAAATCGAGGTTCCAGGTCCCCGGCCCTCTCAGAGCCGTCGCGCTGGAATTGCCCCGGCGGATCGTTCGCCCCGATATCGTGGGCACTGTCACCAACGCGAAAGCAGACGGATTCAGATACTGGATGTTTCCAAAGCTGCAGCACTTCGTATTTACTGCTCCCTCGAGGTCAAGAATGTCCGGCCGGCCGCCGGTTTGAGTGACGCCCAAAGGCAAGCCGGTTCGCGCTCTCCAGATTCCGGAAATGTTCCAGCCACCGAGGACTCCCCGGGCTACCTTCGAGTTGGCAAATGGCGTCGGCGCCTGATAGTACCAGTCGACCGATACGTTATGGGCCACATCGCCCGACGAAAGGCTTCGCTCGATCTTGACGTTATTGAAGTCTTCACTCAACGTGCGGGAGTCGCCCAGATAGATGGCGCCGACGTCGCCGCCCGCGTAGGACAGCGCCTTGCCCCAGGTGTAATGGACATTGTAGGCCAGCCCGTGCGTGAACCGCTGTTTCACCGATGTCTGCCACGAATTGAAATTCGTCTGCTGGGAATTGTCGAGATACGTTCCCTGAATGTCGGCCGGATTCGGACGAACGCCTGTAACGCGGTCCACAGGATTGAATGTTCTTCCCAGGTTGAACTTGACGCCGCGAGAGCCCACGTATCCGGTCTCCAGTACCAGCGACGGAGTCAATGCGCGCTGAATCTCGAACGAGTAGTTCATCGCGTAGGGAGATTGGAAATTCGGATTGATGCGCGTACTCATCTGCGCCGATCTCTTCTGCGCGAGCACAATCCCCACCATGTCCTCGTTATAAGCCGGGAACTTCAAACCGTATAAAACGGATTCCGGCCGGCTGAACGTCACGGTGACGGGCAGATCGGGACGCCTGTTGGGCGCGGTTTCGAAACTCGAGCCATCGAACCCTGAAAAATTCACACCGAAGCCGCCTCGCAAAGCAAAGTCGCCTTTGCTGTCGGCGGTATAAGCGAAGCCGATTCGCGGTCCAAAATTAAAATCATCGTTCTCGAACGGCTGTTTGACATCGCGCAGCGCAGCCCAGGTGAAGTTGACCGGATCGAGCAGTCCATTAAAGTTGTAAAGCGCAGTGAGATCCTGCGGGGGCTTCCCTGTGGCAACAAATGCTCCGAATCTGTCGTAGCGGACGCCCAGGTTCAGGACCAGCTTGCGGCTGACGCGCCAGTCGTCCTGGCCATAGAGCGACCACCCGTTCATCGTCCACTTGTAGAATTCGCTCTGCTGCATGTTCAGGCCGACCGAACTCGGAGCATTGGCAAGGACATCCGCGAGCGTCTGGTAAGTAACCCCCGAATTGGTGCTGTCCGGAGCTCCGCCTCTTCGAAGATCGAGTTTGCCGCCAAACTTCCAGGAGTGCACGCCGCGGAAGAGCGAAATCTGCTGCTCGATGTGGTAGCTCGGTGTGACACCCCATTGCTTGCGTTCCCGCTGAGCAATAGCAGTCATACCCGTAAACATGATGGCGGGAACACCGCGTCCCACGCCTCCGGGCGTCTCCGCCTTTGCGGGGTCCCTCTCGTTGAAGAATTTTTCGATTCTCTGTCCCGGGCTGGCATTGATGCCGAAGTAGGTTGCCGACGTCCAATGGCTCCGGCCGATCACATAGGAGGCGTTCCCTCGAAGCATTTTTCCCCTGAACGTTCGGGGATTCAAGGGCTGTTGCGCCGCCTGGTCCTGGGAGGGATGGGCTCCGCTGAACGTGACCGACAGATTGCCGCCACCGATCAGGTAATCCAGTTTCGTGTCGAAGTGATCGTCATTCTGATTGCTGAGCCCCGGACCAACCCATCGCGCCAGCAGATCGTTGGGCCCATACGCCTGGTTGGGCAGGGTGTAGTACTTCAAATTAATGTCCGTCTCAACGAACGGAAGCGCGCGGCGCAGGGTATCGCGAAAGAGAGGCGTCGGGACGTCGTTCGTGAGAGTTGTCGAGGACCGCTGGCGATAGCCTTCGTAGGCTGCAAAGAAGAAGAATCGGTCGCGCAAAATCGGTCCGCCCAGCGAACCGCCAAACTGGTTCCATACCGAGTGGGGTTTGGTGTTGAGGATCGGCTGGTGCGCCGAGAGTGCCGAGCCTTCATAGCGGTGGAACAGGCTGCCGTGCCAGTCATTCGTTCCCGACTTCGTGATGAAGCTCACAGCGCCACTCAGGCCACCGTATTGAGCGGGAATCACCCCTTTGACGACCTGGACCTCACCAACGGCGTCCGCACTCATGATGTCGATCTTGGTAAAGCCGCCGTAGCCCCCCAGCAGATTCGAAGCTGCGAAACCGCTCGCGTTGGTTCCGTTGGCGGTGGCCGTCATCGCCGAGCCACCGAGCCCGTTCATGCGGAAACGCACTCCGCCGGCTCCGGAGACCAGAGCCTCTCCTTTCGTCAGCCCGGCCCCGGAATATTCGATAATGGACGTGACATTGCGATTGATCATCGGCAGATTCGTGACCTGGAGAGTATCCAGGGTCAACCGCTGTTCGGGCGAGAGGGTGTTGACCAGCGGCGCCTCACCAGTCACCGTCACGCTGTCCGTGACGGCGCCGACCTCCAGCGTGTAAGTCCGCCGCACGCTCTGCGCGGCGCCCAGCGGAATGCCCTTGCTCTCAAATCCCTTGAAGCCCGGCAATGCAAGCTTCAGCGTGTAAGTCCCGGAGGGCACGAAATCGAATAGAAATTCTCCTGTCTCGTTAGTCACCGACTGGAGCGTCGCAGACGTGCCTTCGTTGATAAGCGACGCCTCCACGCCGGGCAGCACTGCTCCCGTCGAATCCTGAACGATTCCTGCGAAAGTAGCGGTCGTTCGCTGCGCCATACCCGGAATCGTGGTGAGGATCAAAATCAGAGTGGCAAGCACCATACCTCGAGCCTTAAAAGACATTCCTCCTCCTTCCCAGTGCAGACAAATCTTCCAGTTGTCGATCTTTTGGATCTAAAAAACTGGCGAATGTTACTTCGATTTAGTTGGAAGGGGCAATCGATTTGGATTTTCGGCCGCGGCCAGGCAGTCGTTTAGACCGCTACGCCCGTGAACGATTTTGCTGGAGAAACCGAGCGATCTGTTCGCGCGCGTCGTCGCTTATGGAGTCAAACTGAAGTCCGACTTTAGGCCAAAGCCGCCAGCGAATGATGGCTTGCAATGGAATGCGGCCGACGTTCGGCAGCACGAGAATACAGTCCGGCAGGCGGTTACCGGCGTTCAAAGCGTCCGTGTCTTCCGGACAAATCAGCCCTGCCCCTCCGACACTGAGGTCTTCGACGAACAGGCCTACTTCGGTTCCGTCGAGCGTCGTCTGAATATAGACGGGCTTCTGAGACGATATCGCGACACGCTCAGTGGAACGCCGCTCGTCCTGTGACTTCTTTTCCATGAATCCATCGTGCCATAGGGACCAGACGGACCAAAATCATTTCAAATCTGATGTCACGATCTTAGTATGGTTATAAAGAGGACCGGTTGGCTTTCGGACGTTGCAGGACGCTACCGTTGGAGCCCTATGGACGACAAATCTCTTAGCAATCTAACTTTATCAACCTGGGCAGCTTCCGTATGGGAAAAAGAATTACGGGGCGTACCGCTGCAACTGCAGGAGGCCGCTCTTGCATGGAGTATGAGGCTGCATAGCGACTGGCGCAATTTCTGGAACAGCCTGGGCGGCGCGAACGCGGCGGAGACTCCGCGAGCAACCAATATGCTCGTACACATTTATAACGATGCTGCCGTGAAACTGCAGTTGGACAGCAACAACCCGCCTGAAATCAATCAGCTCTTTCAAAAAATGAAAGGACACGGTTTCTCGGATATGGACGCGCTGCACGCGATAGCCTTTGTGATGCAGGAACAAACCTGGAATGCCAAAACTACTGGGGAGGCTTTCGATATGATCGTCCGTAGCCTGCGGTTACCGTAACGCAGAGCCACACCACGCCTGCGATAATAACGAGCACCATCAACCAACGCATCACACCCGCAAGCAATACCGCCGTGAGCGCCGGCCACTGAATCCTGAACTGAAGCAGGCGTTCGCCGCGCTCGATCATCCAGTGCCAACCGGTATGGGCCACTAAGGCAGAGAGAATAATGGTACCGATGCGCTCGGCCACAGCGAACCGGAACAGAATTTCCAGTGCCGGAATAAGGATCGCCAGGACGAGCAACTGGCCCAGTTCCACGCCGATATTGAACGAAAGTAACGACGTCAGGAGATACGAACCCGCAAACTGAAGTGTCTCCCGCAAGGCGAACGAAAATCCGAATCCATGAACCAGACCGAAACCGAAAGTGATCATCCAACGGCGACGCACATTGCTGCCGACGATGTTCTCGAGCGCCATGTAAACAATGGACATGGCGATGAGCGTCTCGATGAGCGGCGGAAACCACAAAGCGGTCGGCCCGAGGTCGTAAGCGGACGCGATCAACGTGACGGAGTGAGCAACGGTGAATGATGTCACCACTGCGATAAGCGACCGAAATCGACGGAATGGGATCACCAGACAAAACAGAAACAAGAGATGGTCCGTTCCCTCGAGAATGTGCAGGAAGCCAAGTTTGACGAAATGCAGGGCGGCCTGATGCCATCGGGGATCGAGCCGGATGATTCCCGGATCATCGAGGAATTCGAACGCGCGTACGACACCGGTGGGCGGAAGAAAACGCAGAACCGTGACAACCCTCAGTCCCAATCGTGCGAGTCCCGATCGAATCGAAAACGCTGACTGGTCGGAACGAATCGGGTAATCGAATAACACATCGATCAACGCCTGGTCCCAAACGAGATCCGTATCGTTCGTGAGCCGTTGGTCCGTGAGATGCGCTACGGCCTCTTCGTAGGAAGCGAACGACTTGTCGGAAGGAAGCGACACGCGAGCTTCCACAATCTGCGGCTCCGAAAGCTGGTCATCGCCTTCGTACACTTCAATCTGTCGTGAGATCCAGATCGTCGCCGCATCGCGCAGTGACTTGTCGATGCGCGCAAGATCCAGGTAGCCTGGCCCGCGCCTTGGAAACTCGACGTCAGCCATCGCTTTCAGTGGCGCACGCACCAGCAGATGCAGCTGTTGGCCCTGCGGCTTGACGAAAGCCTGGATCGTCAAATCCGCCGGAATGTCGTGGGCTGCGGCGGTAAACGGTAGTCCCAGGACCAGCGTGGCTATCAGCAGGATGATGAACACGGGAGAATCATACAAGGAATCAGCCGCGGATTTCACGGATTACGCGGATGGGCGCACAATCATCTTCATAAGGCTACGAATGCAGAGTGACTGCGCCCATCCGCGTAATTCGCGTAATCCGCGGCTAAGAATCATCCCTTTCAGGCTAACCTGCGTGTTTGTATTTCGTCGCGAGATCTGCAATGACGGAGATCAGCCGGCTGGGTTCGAACGGCTTGGGCATGTGCACCTGAAATCCTGCTGAGAGCACAGTGTCGCGATCGATCGCGGTGGTATACGCGGTGAGTGCAATTGCCGGAACGATATCACCGCCTCGCTCGCGATCGCGAGCCCGGACTCGCCCGATCAGAGCGTAGCCGTTGTAATCGGGCATTCCGATGTCGGCAACAATGACGTTGGGACGTGAATTGTCGTAGGCACTGAGGGCTTCGGGCACGGAAGCTGCAGTAGTGACCTCACCGCCCTGGCTTTGCAGGAGGACTTTCAACAGTTCACGCGTGTCCGGATCATCTTCAACGACGAGGATGCTGATGTCCTTGAGCGCGCAGTCCATAATGAAAGTCCTGCTCAAAGAGTAGCACTGCGGCTCGAATTTCGCTTAATGAGATCGACACGTCAGCGGCGAGCGAGGCGGGTTATTCCTTACAGTCGATCCGCTTCGGCGGAGTGTTGTCACACGCGATACTAAGATCACGGCCTGGGGCAATTTCAGCACACACAAGGGAATGCGCAGTTTTCTGCGCCTCGTCGCGGCTTGTGCCGGCAGCGGGCCGGCACAACGTCCTGCCGCGGAATTCAACGCATACTTCGCAATTGACCTTGCCGAGACCGACAGTCGAATAAACGATCAGCCCGAGAAATATAACGAAGCCGACGCCTATAAGAATCTTCGTGGTTTTCGACACTAGTGAATTCCCAGTAGCGTGCGTCCTTCAGGAGAAATTTTTTCCGGAGTCCAGGGTGGATCCCAGACCACCTGGACATCGGCCTCGACAACACCGGGGAGATCCAGGATCTTGTTTCTCGCATCGGCGGCGATCGAGGTGCCCATGCCGCAGCCTTGAGCGGTGAGCGTCATTTTGACCTCGATGCGGGCGCCCTCAGGCATCGTCGCGATCTGCATTTCATAGATAAGACCCAGATCGACGATGTTGACCGGAATCTCGGGATCGAAGCATGTTTTGAGCGTTTGCCAAACTTCCTTTTCGAGCGCCTCACCCGCCAGGGCCTGACCCTGGGCCGGTAATGTTTCCGCAGGACGAGGCTCCCGCCCGATCGCGTCGGCATCGCTATTCGAGAGGCGGAAGAGGCCGCCATAGCTGGGAACCAGCAAGGTGTACGATCCCCCAAGCGATTGCGTAATCATTACATCCGTGCCCTGCGGCAGCATCAGTGTATGCCCCGCCGGCACAGCAACCACCTGGCAATCCCGGGTCAGCCTGATGGGCTCATCCGTTCGATAATCCATAAGAAGCTCCCGAACTCATTATAAGTGCAGCTACTGGGAGGAAGAGAAGGGAAAGTAAGGAAAAGTACCTTTTCAAGCTCTATGCGGAAGGCAAATTGCACCTTATACTCATATTGAACTTGTTAGCAGGAGGCAAGCTCGATGCCGAAGTGTCCGATCCATCGCATCGATCTGGTGTGTTTTTGCCCAGCATGTCGCGGTGCAGTGAAATCCAGGCGGAAAGCCGCCTCGTCACGCGCAAACGGCAGACTGGGTGGCAGACCGCGCAAATCGCGAACTCGCAGCAGGCGAGGCTGATAGGGCTATTCGCGGAATAGTGATTTCCAGAGACTTTTCTGTTTTTTGGCGATAACGACGCGATTTTTTCCTGTCCGCTTTGCCTCATATAAGGCCTCGTCCGCCCGCCGGATCAGTTCTTCAACCGTGTTATCCGGCGAAAATTCAGCGACTCCGCAGCTCACCGTAAAACCCACGGAACAATCCTGATCGTCTTTCTTGTATTCGTAGGTGCATCCGGCAATCCTGGCGAGAAGTTCTGTGAACTTCGCTTCAGCCTGAGGGATTGGAACGTCCGTCAGTAGAATCACGAACTCCTCGCCGCCGTACCGGGCGAGAAAGTCATTCGGGCGGACATATTTGCCGAACGTCTGCGCGGCAACCAGCAACACACGATCACCAACCTGGTGGCCGTGCGTATCGTTGACTTTTTTGAAGTCGTCCAGATCGAGAAACGCAAGAACGAAGGACTGCGCATTTTCTTTGTGCGAGGTCGCCCATCGGGCGATCGCTTCGTCAAAACTTCCGCGGTTGGCAACACGGGTCAGAGGATCGAGCAAGGCTTCCTGCTTGGTTTGCTGAAGGCTGGTCTGGAGGACTTCGATGCGTTTTGAAAGTTTCGCGTAGCCGGCTTCGTCTTGTTTCTGTTTTTCGACCACAGCGCGGTTGAGTTCGCGGACCTCCTGGGCGATCTGCTTTTTCAACTCGCGGATGTCCTGAATATCGGTGAGGCTGTTGAACCGTTCCGAACTTCCCATCAACCGGACATTGAATGATTTTGCTTCGCCTGCAAGCTTACCGAGGGCAATCCGGAGCACATCGATCAGCTCCGCCATTTCGGTCTCGCGCTCGAGCAGATACGATCTTGCGCGCGTCAGGTAGTCCTGGCACAGCCGGAGGCAGTCACTCGCAACGAGTGCCGTGTTCGGATCGCCATAGACGGAATTCGCCAGGCGATGCCGGTATCGCTCCAGCTTTGATCGGAATTCGAGCGTATTGAGAGTGTGGCTTTCGACAACCGTGTCGCCCATCAGGGCCAACAGTTTGGCGACGAAGGAGGCAAGTTCAACGGATGGATGTTGTTGATTCTGCTCTTCTTCGAGTAGCCCCAGCTCGATTAGTTCTTCGTTCATACGGGACTAATCGGTTGCCGGGGCCCAAAACTTTACTGAGAGCGGCCAGTAACATACAGGTGGTTTTGGACGTCAACCACCCCGGGCGTGTCACGCGCGACGCTTTCCGCCAACCTGCGGATTTCCTCGGAAGGAACTTCGCCCCGCAACGTGACTATACCGTCGTCAGAGTCAACGCTGATCTGACCTGACGGAATGCGCTTGGAAAGGGAGAAAGCGGTCTTGACCTTGGCGGTCAGAGTGGCGTCTTTCGAAGTCTCTTTCATCGCATAAGCGACGCTCTGAAACGTGCTCCCGATCTCGCTCCGGGTTTCTTCCCAACCCCGCGTTGAAACCAGGAAACCCACCCAAAGCGCGCCGATGAGAAGTAGAACCAACGCCACCGCACCAAAGAGCGAGATGGGTTTGCGGGGCTGCCGGGGAGTCCGCTCCACAACACGATGGAACGCAGGAGAGTGCTCGATTGTCTCTCTTTTGCTGTCGAGCACGACGTAATTTCGTGTGGACGACACGGCGGGCGAGGACCACGGAATCGAGACCAACTTGCCGCCTATCCCGAGAAATCCGCCATAGGACACGACCAGATGAAGAATTTTTCCCGTCGCGGGATCGATCACGATGTCCTTGATTCTTCCGAGACTCTGGCCGGCGTTGTTGCGAACACGGCTGCCTAAAAGGCTACTGGCTAACCACATATTGGGTCTTTCCATGGCATCACCCCTCATGTAAGAAAGGTTGCAATCGCCATGCCACGAGTATGTGGTTGAAACGTCTAAGAAAATACCGACTCAAACGTATAGTGATATGAGGAAAATTTCACCACAATGTAGTCGCGGGCTTTAGCCCGCGTTCATTCCAGGCGAGGTTCAATGAAACGCATAGCTCTAGCAACCCTTCTGGCTGCGGCCACCGCCGTCCCTGCAATTTCCCAACGCAGCGACTCTCCGCCGCCTCCCGCACTGGTGGTGACCGGAAACGCGCAGATCATGGCGGTCCCTGACGAAGCAACCGTGAGATTGGGTATTGTCCGCCAGGCAACTTCGGCGCAGGTTGCACAGGAACAGGCAAATGCTATTGGAACGGAAATTCTTAACGCAATCGGCAAGCTCGGCGTTCCCGCCCAGCAAATCCAGACATCGCGTCTGATCCTGAGCCCTGTTTACGCGCCGCGCGGTCCGGACTCTCGGGACGCCCCACGTATTGTGTCTTATACCGCGTCGAACGTCGTCTCGGTGCGTCTGCAAAACCTCTCACAGATCGGGCCGGTGATCGATGCGGGACTCAAAGCGGGGGCGAATCAGTTGGAAGGTGTTCAGTTCGGACTGCGCAATGACTTACCGTCGCGGGAACAGGCGTTGAAACAGGCCGTCGCTGAGGCGCGCAGCAAAGCTCAGGTGATGGCGGATGCCCTGCGAGTGGCTCTGGTCGAGGTCATTGAAGTCACGGAAGGCGGTGTATCCTTCCAGCCGCCGCAGCCATACGCCCTTTCAAGGGTTATGGCAGCACAAGCTTCGGACACCATCACGCCTGTTTCGCCGGGTGAGATCGAAGTGCACGCGAGTGTCACGGTCCGATATCGAATAGCCCCGAAGCCGTAGCAGTGCGATACGCGTAAGCCATGTTCGACGTGGAGAACGTTGTACCGACACGGCCGTGGCGGTCGAGCAGGATCAAACCGCCCCGGCCGGCTGTCCGCCTGCTCATTAGCGCGATCACGGCCTCTGCTGCGGCTTGAGCCGGCTTGCCGGCCGCAACGAAATCGCTCGCCGTTTTTGCCAGCACGACTTTCATAATGGATTCGCCATGCCCCGTAGATGAGACTGCACTCGATTCATTGTCGGCATAACAACCGCAGCCAATTAAAGCCGAGTCCCCGACTCTTCCCGGATATTTGTACAACGTGCCGCCGGTCGACGTTCCTGAGGAGAGATCTCCGTTGACGTCGAGCGCAACCGCCCCAACAGTCCCGAAATTTGCAGCCCCGGAGCGTGACGACCAGATCTCGGTCTCGCGTTCGGTGATGAGATCTTCCGGATTGCAAAATTCCAGGCCCTGCTCGAGAGCAAACTGTTCGGCGCCGTATCCGGCCAGGAGCATGTGCTCACTCTTTTCGAGAACCAGTCTGGCCAGCCGGATGGGATTTCGAATGCGTTCGACCGCCACCACAGCTCCGGATTTCAGCGTCGCACCATCCATCAGAATGGCATCGAGTTGAACCCTGCCGTCGCGATTCAGATGAGATCCAACACCAGCGTCGAATATCGGCTCATCTTCGAGTTCGATGATCGCCTGCTCGCATGCAGTGACGGCCGTCCCGCCGGCTTTGAGGATGTCCCAGCCGCGGTCGAGCGCTCGCAGAACTCCGTCGCGGCAGGCTTTCAATGAATTTCGAGGAATATCCCAGGCGCCACCGTGAACGATCAGCGCGATGTTATCCACAAGGAAGAGTATAAGGAGAAGACGGACAAATGGGGAAACGAGGGAACGAACGCGGGCTAAAGCCCGCGACTACATTCATGCCGGTTTTTTGATCCCGAATGTAGTCGCGGGCTTTAGCTCTCGTTCTACCCGCCGTTGCGGCGGTCGCTTTCACGCATGACCGTCGCATAGTTGGTACCCAGGAATGTGACAGTGGGGGTGATGTGGCCTTTTACGCCAACCTTGGCGCCTTTGCTGGGAACGCCTCTGCCGTCGGACCATACCCAAAGCCTGCCCGTGCCGTCATCGAGTTGGTAAATGCCTTTGCCCAGGAACCCGATTGACTGCGTCACCTGGCCGACCACGTTTACCTCTTTATTCATAAAGCGTCCGGGATCCGCCGTGATGGCGCCGATCTTGGTGCGCTCACAACCTGCCAGCGCAAGTCCCAATGCCAGAACGACGGCCAAGTAAGTGACTCGCTTTGCAATCATGTCTTTTCTCCGAATTTACTTTTTGTTGCGTGTCGCCAGGTCATAAACCAGACCTGCAATTCCGCCAGACACTGCTCCGATTGCTGCACCTTTCTTGCCGCCGGCTATCGCTCCGATGCCGGCGCCCGCTCCGGCGCTGCCACCGACAATCAAAGCTTCGTGCCCCAGCGAGCGCTTTCGTTGCTGCTGAACGACGCTGACTGGCGCGGGATTAGAAACTACAGCGGGATTAGAGACCACAACCGTTCTTGGCTGTGCGAAACGTGTACGTGCGATCGGGGCACCGCTCGAGTATTGCGTGCTGACCAGGGCGGTTTGCCGGTCAGGATTAAAAGCTCGGGCCGTGGCCGTGAATAGACCATCGGCCATGGTTCCGAGGAGGAAGGCGAGGATTAATCCCCCCGTAAGCAAGACTTTGGGATTTCTCATAGTTACCTCCTGTCGCATCACGTTTTGACGACCACCGGAAGTCTTTGAGAGCGGGATTATTTTCCCATGCTCAAACCCGCGTCCGGCGTGGGTTTCATCGGAAGTACCACCGTAATCGACTGATCCGAAACACAAAAAGCCGATGTGGAATTCACGGTACACCACTTGCAACTGAGTCTTTGAGGACCGGAAAGATTTAGGAGGGACAAAAATGTCTTTAAGCAAATTAGGATTCATCTTGTTGTCCGGCTTCTTGATCTTTGCTACCGCTCCTACCGCACCGGCGCAAAACACCCAATCTCCAAAGGGTGAAAAGCAAACCGGAACACCGCAGCAGGGACAGGCAACACAGGATCAGAAGAAGACAACAGAGAAGAAGGCAACCGAAAAGAAAGCCACTGAGAAAAAGGATGACTCTCAGACGACTGAAAAGAAGGCAACGGCCAAGAAGGCCAAGACCGGAAAGAAAACCAGCGGAGTGCAATCGAAGGAGACAGTCCGCGAAGTTCAGACAGCGCTAAAGAATCACGGATTGGATCCGGGACCGATCGACGGAGCGATGGGGCCCAAGACAATGGACGCGCTTCGAAATTTCCAATCGCAAAATAGTCTCCCGGCAACCGGAAAGCTCGACGAGAAAACTGAGGTTGCTTTGGGCGTTCATGCAACACGATCGACCCCGACGTCGCACCTTGACACCGGCGAGATCAGGCAGATCCAGCAGGCTCTCAGTGAACGCGATTACTACTACGGTGACATCAACGGGGCGATGAATCCCGAAACGAAACAAGCCGTAAAGGAATTCCAGTTATTGAATTACATGCCTGCGACCGGCGTTGTTACAGAAAAAGTAAGAGTGGCGCTTGGCGTCAGTCCTGTTGATACGGAGCAGGCTCAGACCAGTGAGAAAAGCGTTGACCAGGAAGAAGCTGCACGCTACAAGCCCGGCGTCGACGTAGGAGAGGGCAAAGTGGCCGGAGCCGAAACGCAGTCGGATAGCCAGCGGAAAACGAGCGACCAGGGCGCCTATAAGTACGACAACGGTCGCAACACCGACAAGAATCACGCCACCGCCAGCACTGGCACTGTGGACAAGGCTGACAAGGAAGCCGCCGACCGGATTCAGAAATCGGTAGAAGTATTGCAAGCTCTGACGAGCGCTGGAGACAAGGGAATTTCCAACGAGGCGCTCGAGCGCGCGCAAGCCATTGCCGTCATTCCACATGTCGTAAAAGGGGCACTGGGCATCGGCGGCCGATATGGAAAAGGAGTGGTAGCTCAGCGGCTACCCGATGGCAGATGGAGTGCACCAGCCTTTATCCAAATCGGAGGCGGCAGCTTCGGAGCACAGATCGGAGTCAGCGCCACCGATTTGGTCCTGGTCTTCACCGATAAGAAAGGCTTGGACCTTCTTATGAAGGGCAAAGACCTGAAGCTTGGTGTGGATGCTTCAGTTGCAGCGGGCCCGATCGGACGCTCTGCTGAAGCCGGTGTGAACGCAAATCTCGAGACGGGAATTCTCGCATATTCCCGATCCAAAGGTTTGTTTGCGGGGATTGCGCTGGATGGCGCTGTTCTCGACATCGACAACGACATGAACAAGAAAGCGTACGGCGGATCTGTATCCGCTGAGGACATTCTGAACGGAAGAGTCCGGCCGAGCCCCGTCGTGATGCCGTTCACGGATACTGTCAGCAGGATCATTCCCAGGAAGGCCGGCTAGAGGTAATTCATAATGGATAAAGACGTTCTCAGAGCGAAATGGAAACACTTCAGGACCGAACTCAACTATCAGTGGACCGAGCTTACGTCGAGTGAGCTCGACCAGGTTGATGGCAAGCGCGATAACCTCGTATTCCTTCTCGAACATCGGTACGGCTATGCTCGCCGGCGCGCTGAAAGAGAGGTCGATCTCTTTGTAAGTGAGTTCGAAGACAAGCTTCGCAGAGCGTCTTAACCACAACTTGAACGCGGGCTGAAGCCCGCGACTACATTGGGGGATTGATTTCCTGAATTACATTGGGGATTGACTTCCTAAATGTAGTCGCGGGTTTCAGCCCGCGTTTTTGTTCCAGCTTGCCGCGCTATGCCCATGTGGTTAGAATCGCCTACATGAATCCAGCCTTCATTGCGCTTATGATCCTGGCCCAGAACCCAATCTCTTCGGAAATAGACCGTCGCACTTCTGCCGTTGAAAGCAAGGTTGTCGCATGGCGGCGGGATTTCCATCAGAACCCGGAACTCGGAAACCGCGAGGTGCGCACGGCGAAGATCGTGGCGGATCACCTGCGGAGCCTTGGAATGGAAGTAAAGAATGGAGTGGCGTACACCGGAGTAGTCGGTGTGCTTCGGGGCGGAAGGCCCGGCAAGGTTATTGCTCTGCGGGCAGACATGGACGCGCTGCCGGTCACCGAACAGCTCAACCTGCCGTTCGCTTCCAAAGTGAGAACGAGCTACAACGGACAGGAAGTCGGCGTGATGCACGCGTGCGGCCACGACAACCACGTTGCCATTCTCATGGGTGTTGCGGAGATTCTCGCCGGGATGAAGGAACAGTTGCCGGGAACAGTCAAGTTCATCTTCCAGCCCGCGGAAGAAGGTCCGCCGTCGGGCGAAGAAGGCGGCGCCCAGCTCATGATCAAGCAAGGCGCATTTGAGAATCCGAAGCCGGACGCGGTATTCGGTCTGCATGTGATGGGCATCGCCGGAAATGTCGGGCAGCTCACGTATCGCTCGGGCGGAACAATGGCGAGCGCGGATTTGTTGCGCATCACAATCAGGGGAAAACAGACGCATGGCGCGATTCCCTGGGGTGGCGTCGATCCCATCGTCGTTGCGTCTCAGATTGTGCTTGGACTTCAAACGATCGCGAGCCGGCAGCTCGACATCACGAGAGTACCGTCCGTCATCACGATTGGCAGCATCCATGGCGGTGTAAGGAACAACATTATTCCCGACGAAGTCCAGATGGAGGGCACGGTTCGCACGTTTTCTCCGGAAGTTCAGGACGAAATGCATCGCCGGATAAAACTCACCGCCGAGTCGATCGCCCAGAGCGCCGGAGCCACTGCGACTGTTCAGATTACGCGCCAGCTTCCAATCACATTCAACAATCCCACGCTTACCGAGCAGATGCTTCCAACGCTCCAGCGTGTTGCCGGCGCAGCCAATGTCTCCGTACAGCCACCGGTGACCGGTGCCGAAGATTTCTCCTTCTTCGCTCAGAAGGCTCCGGGACTGTTCATTTTCCTTGGATCGAACAAGACGGGTGTGGACGCCACGACCGCCCCGGTCAACCATTCCCCGCTTTATGAAGTTGATGAAGGAGTGCTGCCGCTGGGAGTGCGGGCTCTTGCCAATCTTGCCCTGGATTATCTATCGCGGAAGTAACGCGTCTAAAACTCATAAGGACACTTTTATTCTTTTTCAAGAAAGAGGGATCTTTATGAGAAACCTTAAACAGAAACACGAACGGCCACCGGTCCATTCTTACCGGGCCAAGACACTGCCTTTCCGGATGCCGCTTAACGGCATTTCCGATCGAACCCTCCAGAATCATCACGACAAGCTGTATGTCGCGTACGTCGAGAAGAAGAACGAAATCGAAAACCAGCTCGAGGAGCTGGGACGAGAGATCGTGGGCGGGAAACCATCCGCCGGCAATTCCACCTACAGTGAGCTCCGTGCGCTGAAAGATGGCGAAACTTATGCTGTGAACGCCGTCTATCTGCACGAGTGGTATTTCGAAGTTCTGGGCGGCGACGGACAATTCGAAAATGCGCGCGAGCTGATCGATGCCCTCGGCAACACCTATGGCTCGGTTGAATCATTCATCAAATATTTCTCCGAGTGTGCGATGGCGTCCCGCGGCTGGGCGGTGCTTGCGTGGAACACGAAAGAGCATCGTCTGTGGGTATACAACTCTGATGCTCACAATCAGGGCGGCGTGTGGGGCGCTCTTCCGGTCATTGTTCTCGATGTCTACGAACACGCCTATTTCATGGATTATGGCGCCGATCGAAAAGCGTACATCAAAGCGTTCTGGAAAAATTTCAACTGGTCCGCCGCGAACGAGTTGTTCAGGAGAGCTTCCGAGATCCGGCTCTAGAAAAGATTTTCAGCCGCGGATTACGCGAATTACGCGGCTGAACCCTTCTTCGAATCGATGAGATGCCGACTGGCATCCTAACGTGCCGCTGTGGACATCGATGGAAGACGAATGGTAGACTCCTCCGTTCTTTGACAACCAATTACGACAGACCGAGGAGGAGCGATGGAAGCATTGGAGGCAATCTTCAGATGGTTGCACGTCTTCGCCGGTATCACCTGGATCGGACACCTCTACTTCTTTAACTGGGTCAATGGGCCGCTGCAGGCAAAGCTCGACGGTCCTACCAAGAAAGTCGTCGTTCCGGAGCTGATGCCCCGGGCGCTCTATTGGTTCCGTTGGGGAGCGGCGTATACCTGGTTTACGGGTGTGCTTCTGCTGATGCTCGTTTACTACGCCGGGCAGCAAGCTTTGGCTTCAGGAGCGAGTTGGTCGCCCGGCGCGCTTATCATGATTGCTGTGACCTTCATCGCGCCTTTCATCTACGACGCGCTGTGGAAGAGCAGCCTCGCCAACAACGTTCGCGCCGGCGTGATCGTTTCCTTCATCCTTCTCTCCATCGTAGTGGCGCTTTTCGTCTACTTCGCTCAGTTCAGCTATCGCGGGACGCTGATTCACACCGGCGCTCTGTTCGGAACTGTCATGGCTTTCAACGTCTGGTTCCGAATCTGGCCGAGCCAGCAAAAGATCATCCGAGCGGTGAAGGATGGGGCACCGCTGCCGGCAGACAGCCCTGTCGTGAAGCTTGCGGGCTCACGATCGAGACATAACACCTACATGTCTGTGCCATTGGTGTGGGCCATGATCGGGCAGCATACGACGTTCTTCGCCGGCGGCAATTTCGGAATCCGCTTTCTCAACGACAACTATTGGATAATTTGGCTCGTTATCATCATCGTTGGCTGGCACATCGTGTTTCAGTGCTATAAAAAGGCGGGCAAGGTCCAGGGGTTCTAACTGTAGCGGCGGTCTATGACCGCCGCTACAGTTTTTGTGTCCTTGTTTTACCGGGCAGCGATGACCAGCGGAGAGCGAAGCGTGAATTCCAGCTTGGTTTCAGATGGAATATTCAGCTTTTCGCCTTTGGTCATAACTTGAACTGCAGTGGCGCCACCGGCTCCAACACCCGCACCGATAGCAGCGCCCTTACCGCCGCCGGCAATCGCGCCGATACCGGCACCGATGGCTGCACCGAGTCCGGCTCGTTTTGCCGTCTGACCGCCGCGGCTTGCCCCCGCTTGCTCGTATTCGGATGTCGTCAGCGAATACGGAACACCGTTGACAACAATTTGAGTCAGCTCGAGCCCGAGTTCAGCCTTTCCCGCGACGCGGCCGGCCTCATTGATGTTGGCTATGCGTCCACGAACATCGGCGCCGCGCGGAACCACTTCGACTCCGCCCTGATAGAGCGGCTCATCGAGAACGGCGACGAATGTTTCGCCCATCTTGTTCGTTTCACTGTTGATGCTGTCGATCATCCGAACCGTGAGCTTCGATCCGGTCGGAATCGTCCATGCCGTATCGGCAGCGCTCGACGATGACGGACGCGTCACGCGCTCGTTGCCGGGCACCAGCCTCGGCGTTGTCTGGTTAGCGGACGACGTTGTCGATCTGGTTGACGAAGAAAGTGGGGACTTCTCGTCTCCAAACAGAAGCTGCTGAATGGAGAGAATGTCGTAGTCCTTAACTATTCCATCGTTCGCCCGAAATTTAACAACTCTGGCTGACCCACCCTCAAAGTAACCGGACACTCTTTCTCCGGACTTGAGGACCAACGTGTCGGAAAACAACGGTACGGCAAACAAAACCAGTACCGCGATGAACGTTGTGATTTGCGTCAGTTTCCTCATGTTGCCTCCCTAAGGATTTTGGTAACTTCCAGTTTAGACCCCTCAGCTTTGAAAAGAGGGTGTTGCAATTTCTCTGCCAGCCGCGCGACTTTGTAACGATATGAAGATGAAGGGATGAAACAGGTCCTTCCACCAGGCTCGACGAGGCCGGGGACTAGAAAATTTACAGGGTGATTGATGTAAACTGGCAAACGCGGTCCGTGGGAAATGGCGGAGGTAATTCGGGGACAGACGCATAAATCCCCTAATTACGTTCGAAGCGCTGTTGATTCGTAATTAGGGGATTTATGCGTCTGTCCCCGAATTACCTCCGCCAGTTCCCCACGGACCACGGGCCCGTAGCTCAGCTGGATAGAGCATCTGCCTTCTAAGCAGGGGGTCGCAGGTTCGAGTCCTGCCGGGCCTATTTATGGCCGTAAGTTTCTGCTATAGTAAGAGATTGGGCTTATTGGCACAAGCCCTACAGAGAGCGGGAAAGGAGAATTAGTAGTGTCACAGAAATCCCCTCAAACATTAGTTATGGAGGAAGACCAGCGGGCCAGGGGGGGGCCCATCATCAATGACTTCAGTATTCAGGTAGCCACTGTCAACGGTTCAGGCAGTCAATCTTCAAATACAGTCCTAATGCGATCCATTTTTCAGATGGGGATTCCCGTCAGCGGGAAGAATCTGTTCCCTTCTAATATTGCCGGACTGCCGACCTGGTTCACGATCCGCGCGAACAAAGATGGCTGGATCGCGCGGCGGAAGGAAATCGACTTCCTCGTGGCCATGAATCCCGAAACGGCGCGCGAGGACGTGATGAATCTGGATCCCAATCGCGTGGTCGTTTATGAAGAAACACTTAAGCTGAATCAGTATCGCAAGGATCTCGCGTTCTTCCCTGTTCCCTTCGCGAAGCTTTCCACTGAAATCACACCGGATTCGCGGCTCCGAAAGCTTCTGGCGAACATGATTTACGTTGGCGTTGTGGGCCACCTGCTCGAGATCGATCCGGCAGAGATGGAGCAGGCGCTGACCAAGCAGTTCAAAGGAAAGGCGAAGGCGGTTGCACTGAACAAGACGGCGCTCGAAGTCGGCCGGAAGTATGCGAAAGAGAATTTCGACAAGAGCCTTGTTCCTTACCGTTGCGAGCGAATGAACGCCACGAAGGGCAAGATCATCATCGATGGGAATTCCGCGGCTGCGCTGGGTTGTATGTTCGCAGGCGTTACCGTTGCCACCTGGTATCCGATTACACCTTCATCGAGCCTTTGCGAAGCGCTGGGGGATTACATGAAGGACTACCGGATGGATGAGAACGGCAAGTCCACCTTCGCGATCGTTCAGGCCGAAGACGAACTCGCGGCCGTCGGTATGGCGCTCGGCGCAGGCTGGGCGGGAGCGCGGTCGATGACTTCCACTGCAGGTCCTGGAATTTCCCTCATGCAGGAATTCGTAGGGCTCGGTTATTACGCGGAAATCCCGACCGTCATCTTCGATATTACCCGCGTCGGTCCCAGTACCGGATTGCCGACGCGAACGCAGCAGTCCGACATTCTCTCGCTGGTTTATTGCTCGCACGGCGATACGAAACACATCGTGCTCTTGCCGGCCAGCGTCGGCGAGTGCTTCGATATGGGTTATGAAGCGTTCGATCTTGCCGAAAGATTTCAGACGCCGATCTTCGTGATGAGCGACCTCGACCTTGGCATGAACAACTGGATGTCGGATCCGTTCAAATATCCAACGAAGAAATTCGATCGAGGCAAGGTGCTTTCGGTTGAGGATCTCAAGAAACTTGGCAGCTTCCAGCGTTACGCCGACGTGGATGGAGACGGTATTCCGTACCGCACGCTGCCGGGAACGAATCACCCGGCGGCTTCGTACTTCACTCGTGGAAGCGGGCACAACGAGAAGGCCGTGTACAGCGAGCGTCCGGACGATTACAAGCACAACATGGATCGCCTCAACAGAAAGTACGATACGGCCCGGCAGTACATGCCGCAGCCGGAAATCGCTCATGCCGACGGTGCAAAGATCGCGTTCCTGGCTTTCGGTACGACGCACTGGGCCATCATCGAATCACTGGATCAATTGAACCGCGAATACAAATTGCCGGTCAGCTACTACCGGCTGCGCGCATTGCCGTTTACAAAAGACCTGGTCGAATTGTTCAGGAGATACGACCGGGTTTATGTTGTCGAACAGAATCGAGACGGCCAAATGGAGGCGCTGGTGAAACTGGAACTGCCTGCGGAACTGGTGGGCAAGATCCGGAGCATCCGGCACTACAGCGGAATTCCGATCGACGCTCGCTTCGTCACGGATGAACTAGTGGCCGCAGAGAAAGGAGAAAAGAACTAATGTCAACCACGATGCAACCACCGTCTGCGCCGAAGAATACAAACAGACTCGGCTACAGCATGGCCGACTATAAAGGCGCCGACTCCACACTCTGCGCCGGTTGCGGTCATGACGCAATTACGTCTCAGATCATTAAGGCCTTTTATGAATATGGCGTCGAACCTCATCTGGTCGCAAAGCTGAGCGGCATCGGGTGCTCGAGCAAGACACCGGCTTACTTCCTGAGCCGGTCGCACGGATTCAATGGCGTTCACGGCCGCATGCCCTCTATCGCAACCGGAGTGATGCTCGCCAATCGCAAGCTGGTCTCCATCGGAGTGAGCGGCGATGGCGATACGGCGTCGATCGGCATGGGACAGTTTATCCATTTGCTTCGCCGAAACGTGCCGATGATCTACATCATCGAAAACAACGGCGTGTACGGTCTGACCAAGGGCCAGTTTTCGGCGACCGCCGATTACGGCTCAAAGGCCAAGAGCGGCACCCTCAACGAATTGCCCGCGATCGACGTCTGCGCCATGGCGATCGAGCTGGGCTGCAACTTTGTGTGCCGGTCATTTGCCGGCGATCCAAAGCAGATGGTTGCGCTTCTGAAGGCGGCTCTCGGACATCAGGGCACATCGATGTTCGACGTGATCAGCCCCTGCGTCACGTTCAACAACCACGAAGGATCGACGAAGAGTTACAAATACGCCAAGGATCACGAAGAAATGCTGCACGAGATTTCATACGTGCCTTTCTTCGAGCAGATCAACGTCGATTACAAGGAAGGCGAGACAACCGACGTCCAATTGCACGACGGTTCGCATATTCGCCTGAGGAAGGCTGACAAAGGCTACGATCCGACCAGCAAGGCTGATGCTCTGGATACGCTGAGAAAATGTCAGGAGTCGAACGAGTTTCTGACCGGTCTGATCTACATTAATGAACAGAAACCGGATTTCCTTTCACTGCTGAATATGATGGATGCTCCGCTGGCTACGCTGCCTCAGGAAACTGTACAGCCTTCGGCGGATGATCTGAAGGAGATCATGGCGGAGTTGATGTAAGCCGATTCAGGAAGAAATTAGCCGCGGATTTCACGGATTACGCGGATGATTTCTTCCTGAATCGATCGCTCACCCTGACAGGCAGCCGTGACTCACGGCTTCGGCGGACCCTGTTGATTCATTGCATCCAGGGTCCTTTTTGTTTGGTCCAGTTCCGCCCGAGTAGCTGTAAGCTGATTTTGAATTTCGCCGAGCCGCGTCTGCGTCTGGTTTTTCGTCTCCTGGTCGATCACCGGAGCGAACAATTGGTTCGTGAGCTGGTTGATCTGAAGCTGTAGACCCGTCTCCTGATCCTGAAGCTCTTGCACTCGCTTCCGGGTCTTGTCCGCACGCTCGTTCCAATCCTTCACGGCATCCACTGAAGACGCCGCCGGGGCAGCGGGTTTCGCGGCATTGGCGGGGCTCGCGGCGTTCGCGGGGCTCGCGGCGTTGGCTTTCGGGTCTACCGGCTTTGCTTCAGCGGCAGGTTTACTTTCCGGAACCGGGACGCTCACGACGCTGGTCACTACCTTGTTGTTGATTTGTGCCCGGCGAGCTCGCTCCTGGCGGGCAATATCCGCCAGTGTCTGGGCCTGGACCGTGATCGCCGTTAACAGAATTACGATCAAGGGTTTCATGACTCCAATTATACATTTCAATTGCCGGGCATGCGATGGGGCCATCCTGATGAAGCCTTCGCAAACCGGCCGCGTGACGTGCCCGCATTGCAGGCACGACGCCGAGGTTTTCGTCAACGACTCGCTCCTCAGTCGCGGTGTAGTCACAACCTGTGTATCGTGCGGTCATGACACGTTTTATGTCCAGAAAGATTTCAATCGCTCGCTTGGCCTTGTGATTGTTGGACTTGGCGTTGCCGCCAGTCTATTTTTCTTCTCCCGCGGGCAGCCGATTCTCGCCATGGCCTCACTGGCGTCTACGGCTTTGGTCGACTTTATCGTCTACTTCCTGGTTCGCGATGTGACGGTCTGTTACTCATGTCATGCCCTCTACCGTGGCTTCGGGCGCAACCCCGAACATGAGGGTTTCGACTTGAAAAAGCTGGAGAAATACGGCGGTCGGACGCCTCGAAGCATTCGGTGACTGCCTTGAAAAACATCGCACTTATAGGTTATCGTCACTTGTTGAGCTACCCATCCCAATGAATGTGAAGGACATCAATCCGGAGATACTCGCTCGGCAAGTCGTTCCGCCCACAAGGTTACCTCCCGATCAGACGCTTCTCGACCTCCTTTATTATATGAAGCTCACCCGGGAGCTCGAGTTCAGGATCGAGCGAAAACTCTACCGGCAGGGCAAGATCGTCGGTGGCGTTTATGTCGGGCGCGGCCAGGAAGCCATAGCCGTTGGTAGTTGCATCAATCTGCGGGCTGACGACGTGGTCTGTCCTTCGCATCGCGATATGGGCGCCTTCCTGATTCGCGGCATGTCACTGAGGACAATTCTGGCGCAATACATGGCGAGGAAAACCGGTGCGACGCGCGGCAAAGACGGCAACATGCACATGGGGGATTTGAAGCACAACCTTATTCCTTTCGTGAGCATGCTAGCGGATAACGTGCCTGTCGCCGCAGGAATCGGACTTTCATTCAAAATGCGCGGTCAGGACCGCGTGGCGCTTTGCTTCTTCGGCGATGGCGCAACAAGCCGCGGCGACTGGCACGAAGGCGTCAATATGGCCTCGGTCTTCAAGGTTCCGGTCGTCTTCATTTGCAACAACAACCAGTACGCGTACTCGACACCGTTGGAACGGCAGATGGCGGTGGAGAACGTCGCGGACCGGGCCGAAGCTTACGGTTTGCCGGGTGAAATCGTGGATGGCAACGATGTTTTGGCGGTCTGGGACGCGGCCACACGCGCCATCGAAAGAGCGCGAAGCGGACAGGGGCCGACCTTGATCGAGTGCAAAACTTTCCGCATGACAGGTCACTCCGCTCACGATGACGCCGGATACGTGCCCGCCGAGTTATTCGAGTTCTGGGAAGAGCGTGATCCCATCAACAAGTTCGAACGCTTCCTCAAAGAGCGCGGCATCATTACCGCCTCCGGTATCGAGGATCTGCAGAAGCGGATCAACCGGGAAATCGACGAGGCCATTCAAATAGCCGAAAAAGACCCGTTCCCGGATCCGGAAGACTGCCTGAAGGACGTCTACTATGAGGGGGAATAACACGATTTCATGGCTCTCACGACTTATGTAGAAGCGATCCGTCAGGGAATCTGGGAAGAGATGGAGAAGGACGAGCGTGTGTTCGTCCTCGGAGAAGATGTAGGCATCTACGGCGGCGCCTTCAAAGTCACCGCCGGCATGCTTGAAAAGTTCGGGGAATGGCGGATCATCGATACGCCTATTTCCGAATCCGCTATCGTCGGTGCCGCAATCGGCGCCGCCCTCATGGGAATGCGGCCGATTGCGGAAATGCAGTTCGCCGACTTCATTTCCTGCGCGTTCGATCAGATCACAAACTTCGCCGCCAAATGCCGATATCGCTGGGGCGCCGGCGTGCCGATTGTTGTTCGCGGACCAAGCGGCGGCGGCGTTCACGGAGGCCCCTTCCATTCGCAGAATCCCGAAATGTATTTCGTCCATACGCCGGGCCTCAAGGTGGTTTGTCCATCGACGGCGTACGATGCAAAAGGGCTCATCAAGGCGGCGATCCGCGATCCGGATCCCGTGATTTATTTCGAACACAAGTTTCTTTACCGGCGTGTGAAAGAAGAACTGCCCACCGACGACTTTGTTGTGCCAATCGGCAAAGCGTCCATTCGAAGACCGGGCACCGACATCAGCGTCCTGACCTATGGAGCAATGGTTTACAACGCGCTGGATGCAGCCAAGGAACTCGAAAGGGAAGGCATCGATCTCGAAGTCGTCGATCTACGGTCACTCCTGCCGTTCGACAAAGAGACCATCCTTGAATCCGTGAAGAAGACAAATAAAGTCATCCTGCTTCACGAAGACACACGGATCGGAGGATTCGCAGGCGAATTGGCTGCTATCATTTCAGATGAGGCTTTCGAATATCTCGATGGGCCGATTCGACGCATCACGGCTCCGGATACGCCAGTCCCGTACAGTCCGCCACTCGAGGAGTTCTTCCTCCCGAAGGTTTCGGATATCGTTAACGTAGCTCGTGAGCTATACGCTTACTGAACAGGACACTCATGGCTGACACAAAAGTCATCATGCCCCAGATGGGGGAAAGTATTTTTGAAGGCACGATTACGAAGTGGCTCAAGAAGAAGGGTGACAAGATTCAACGTGACGAGCCTCTGTTCGAAATTTCCACCGACAAAATCGACTCCGAAATTCCATCTCCTGCTTCTGGTGTGGTTCAGGACATTCTGGTCAAGGAAGGCCAGACCGTGCAGATCAACACCGTTGTCGCCGTGATCGGCGATGGAACGTCGACGCCGGCTGAGGCGCCGAAGGAAGCTCCGAAGGAAACCCGGAAAGAAGCTGCGAAGGAAACCGCGAAAGAAGCACCGAAAGCAAGCCCGACAGAACCCCCGAAGGAAGCGCCCAAAGAAGTAAAAGGAACGGCTCCTATCGACGGCCCCGTGCCGGAAACTGACGAAGAAGAGGAAGGCGGCGAAGAAGGCGGGCCGGAAGGTACCAGATCTTCTCCATTGGTCCGGCGGATCGCGAAGGAACATGGCGTCGACCTGTCGGCCCTGGCCGGCAAAGGAACGGGGATCAACGGCCGAATTACGAAGCGCGACATCCTGAGCTACGTCGAGCAGGGTGGAACAGCAGAAAAGCCCGCTGCCAAAGCGCCGGCGGCACGGCCTGCGGCGCCTGTTCCGCCGCCGGCCGCCGCGCCGCCCCCACCGCCTGCGATGAAATTCGCGGGCGAGGTGGAACGCGTTCCGATGACGCAGATGCGCAAGTCGATCGCCGAACACATGGTCATGAGCCGGCGCACTTCCGCGCACGTGACCACGTTCTTCGAAGTCGATTGCTCACGCATCATGAAAGCGCGTGAAAACTCGCGCGCCGAATTCGAGCGTTCCGGTGTCAAACTCACGGTGACACCCTTCTTTGTGCAGGCAGCGGCAAATGCGCTGAAGAAGTTTCCGATTGTGAATTCGTCGGTTGATGGCGATACCATTGTTTACAAGCGTCCTGTCAATATCGGAATCGCTGTGAGTCTCGAAACGGGACTGATCGTCCCGGTCGTCAAGAACGTCGATCAAAAAAATCTGCTCGGAATTGCCAACGCCATCAACGACGTCGGTGAACGGGCCCGGAACAAGAAACTCACCCCGGATGACGTGAAAGACGGAACGTTTACAATTACCAATCCGGGGCAGTACGGCGCATTGATCGGAACGCCCATCATCAACCAGCCGCAGGTCGCCATCATGGGCATGGGCGCAATCAAGAAGCGCGCCGTTGTGATCGATGACGCGATTGCGATCCGGCCAATGATTATCCTGTCGCTATCGTTTGATCATCGCGTCATTGACGGCGCTGTTGCGGACCAGTTCATGGCCGAAGTCCAAAAACAGCTGGAGAACTGGCCGGTTTGAAACCCTCGATGCACGAACATCTCAAAAAGCGCGACCAGGTTCGAGGCATTACCCGGGAGCTGTTGCGGACCTTCGGCAACCTTCAGCCTAAACTGGAACACCTTGCCGCGACTCCGTTGCCCGTCAAGACTACAGTCATCCAGATTCTCGACGACCTGCTCGAGGTGATTTATCCCGGCTACTTCGGACGGAAGTACGTCGAAACCGCCAACATCGAGTACCACATCGGAGACCTGATCGATTCGATCTACGCCCGGTTGACGCAGGAGATCTACAGGAGCGTGCGTCCCGACTGCCAGAACAAAGGCGACACCTGCGACCACTGCGATGGAATTGCCGAGGAGGAAGCCCTCGCTTTTCTGCGACAGATGCCGGAGCTCCGAAAACGGTTATCGGAGGACGTGCAGGCGGCTTACGATGGGGATCCTGCGGCCAAAAGCATCGATGAAGTCATCTTTTCGTACCCGGCGATTTTGGCTATTACGATTTTCCGCCTGGCTCACGAGCTGAATCTTCAGGGGATCCCTCTGCTGCCCCGGATGATGACCGAGTATGCGCATTCCGTCACGGGAATCGACATCCACCCCGGCGCGACCATCGGAAGCGGGTTTTTCATCGATCACGGCACGGGAGTCGTGATCGGCGAGACGACAAATATCGGAAATCGCGTCAAACTATATCAGGGGGTCACGCTGGGCGCCCTGAGCTTTGCGAAGGACGACGAAGGCCGGATGATCCGGGGTAAAAAGCGTCACCCGACGATTGAGGACGACGTTGTGATCTACGCCGGTGCAACGATCCTGGGCGGCAGCACGGTCATCGGCCGCGGTTCGGTCATCGGCGGTAACGTATGGTTGACACGATCGGTGCCGCCTTACACGCGAGTAATTATTTCCGAACCCGAGCTGGTTATCGATCAGAAGTGAGGTTGATGTGATTCGAGATACCGCCAACAAACTCATCGAAAAGTTCTATGGAGTTCTTCCCTACGAAACTGCAGTCCATCTCGCCAACGCGCAGAAGGAGCTTCTGAAAGCCGTTGGAAGCGTGATCGACGAGCAGATCAAGTGGACGGACGTTCACGTCGAGCGGGCGCACGGAAAACAGCCCCAGTCGTAGACTGTAGCGGCGGTCTATGACCGCCGGGAAGCCGGCGGTCATAGACCGCCGCTACAGTACTCGTGCAACGATGATCGTCATGTCATCGTGCTGTTTTGCGCCGGCGGCAAATTGGTCGGCGGAGGCGATGAGTTCCGCAATCATTTCCGGCGCCGTTTCTTTCTGAAGTGTCCGGACACACGCCACTAAACGTTCCTCGCCCCATTCTTCATCAGCCGGATTCATCGCCTCGCTTATGCCGTCGGTAAATGCCACGAACACATCGCCAGGCTGAAGCGTGATCATCGCCTGCTCGTAAGCAAACATGGGCAGCAGGCCCACCACGGGCCCTCCCGCCTCGAGCCGCAGAACATCGTGAGAGCCGGGTATGCAGCGCCGATGGGCTGAAAAAAGTCGTCGTGACCGAACATGCTTCGGAAGAGACCGCCGACCGTCTCGCCGAAGGAAATCATCATCGCCAGCAGTATCCAGGCCCGGAGGTCACGGATGCGCACAGCCGCCACCCAAAACCCAGCAGCATGCAGAACGCCGGCATCACGATGCCTGCAACTTCTTGAATGATTTCGACGGCCGGCAGAGTGACTCTGAAAGGTTGCACTTCGATCGACGAATTCCTGACCGATCCATCCGCCGGCCGAACCTGAACATTCAAGCGGTCGCCCAGCCGGGCCTCGCGCAGCGGGATATAGAAATCGAGCGCGCCGCGATACGGCCTCTCCGCAAAAGCCAGCAGCGTGTCTCCCTTTCGAATCCCTGCTGCCGCCGCTTCGGGTTCGACGCCGGTAATTTCAACTCCCGGCACATTCATGCTGAACGGGCTCTTCGCGCGTTCAGTCCCATGGAACACCAGGTCGACGCGATCGATGATTTCGCGGATGCGGCAGGTCAGGGAAATCGCGAAGAGCAGAGCCAGTGCGAAATACAGCATGCGCCCACGCGTCAGCATGGGCGCATTGTAATTCAATTACTGCTTGATGTAGATGTCGGCGCCGGAATTCAGGAATTCCAGGCTCTTCTGGTCCATCGCTTCCTTTACTTCCTCGGTAATCTTCATGGAGCAGAATTGCGGACCGCACATGCTGCAGAAGTGTGCGAGCTTGGCGCCGTCCTGAGGAAGCGTTTCGTCATGGAAATCCTTGGCGGTTGTAGGATCGAGGCTGAGGTTGAACTGATCCTCCCAGCGGAATTCGAACCGGGCCTTGCTGAGCGCGTTGTCGCGCTCCTGAGCGCCGGGATGGCCCTTGGCAAGGTCGGCGGCGTGGGCCGCGATCTTGTAGGCGATGACGCCGTCTTTCACGTCTTTGTGGTTCGGCAGGCCGAGGTGCTCCTTCGGGGTGACATAGCAGAGCATCGCGGTTCCGTACCAGCCGATCATCGCGGCGCCGATCGCGCTCGTGATGTGATCGTAGCCTGGAGCGATGTCGGTTGTGAGCGGACCGAGCGTGTAGAAAGGAGCTTCGTGTGTGAGCTTGAGCTGAAGGTCCATGTTCTCTTTGATGAGATGCATCGGAACATGGCCGGGCCCTTCGATCATCACCTGGCAATCGTGCTTCCAGGCAATCTTCGTCAGTTCGCCGAGAGTGGCCAGCTCACCGAGCTGGGCCTCATCGTTGGCATCTGCGATCGAGCCCGGCCGCAGCCCGTCACCGAGACTGAACGAGATGTCGTAGGCGCGCATGATTTCGCAGATCTCTTCGAAATGCGTATAGGTGAAGTTCTCCTGATGGTGGGACAGACACCATTTGGCCAGGATCGAACCGCCGCGGCTGACGATCCCGGTTCTTCGCTTGACAGTCCACGGGATGTATCGCAGCAGGACGCCGGCATGGATTGTGAAGTAGTCCACGCCCTGCTCGGCCTGCTCGATGAGCGTGTCGCGATACATCTCCCAGGTCAGTTCCTCCGGCCTGCCGCCGGCTTTTTCGAGTGCCTGGTAGATGGGCACAGTTCCGATCGGCACGGGCGAGTTTCGCAAAATCCATTCCCGAGTCTCGTGAATGTTGCGGCCGGTCGAGAGGTCCATTACCGTATCGGCGCCCCAGGTGATACTCCACCGCATCTTCTCGACTTCTTCTTCGATCGAGCTGGATAACGCGCTGTTGCCGATATTCGAGTTGATCTTCACGAGGAAGTTTCTCCCGATGATCATCGGCTCCGATTCCGGGTGATTGATGTTCGACGGAATGATTGCCCGCCCCCGGGCAATTTCATCGCGAACGAATTCCGGCGTGATGTATTTCGGAATGGCGGCGCCAAAGGATTCACCCTTGTGCTGGAAATGAAGATCCGACCGATTGCCTTCAGACGCCTCGTAGGCCTGCTGCCTTCCGAGGTTCTCACGGATGGCAATGAACTCCATCTCAGGCGTGACGATTCCCTGCCGGGCATAATGCAACTGCGTTACGGCCTTGCCTGCGGCGGCTTTCCGCGGCCTGCGCCGCAGTCCGGGAAACGACTCCAGCCGCATTCGGCCCTCGCTCTGCGCTGCGTGGTTGAAGCTGAGAAAACCATTGTCTTCAGGACGAATCTCTCTGCCTTCGTACTCCACCGTATCGCCACGCTCGTTGATCCATGGCTGCCGCAGGGCAGGAAGCCCGTGGCGTACATCGCAGACCTGGCGTGGATCGCCCCACGGTCCACGAGTGTCGTACACGCGGAGGTGCGAGCCGTCCTTCACCGAGATTTCGCGCAGGGGCACCCGTACTGACGGGTAAATCTGGCCTTCAACGTAAACGCGTTCGCTGGCAGGAAGTGCAGTATCGAGGTAGGCGGAATCCTTGAATTCGAGTTTGGAAGTGCTCATCTTACGCTCCCTTCGTCGGCATTATCCGAATCAGGTGTTAGGGGTCGATCCCAGATGGATCCTCTCAGCGACTTACAGCTCCCCCGTTGAATTGTGGTTAGACGCTAAACGAACTACCGCAACCGCAGGAGCCGGTCGAGTTCGGATTGCTGAACTTGAAGCCTGCTCCGTGCAATCCTTCGACGTAATCGACCTCAGCCCCTTCCATATAAAGAAGACTCGCCTTGTCGATGAACACCTTCAGGCCATCGAATTCGAAGATGGCATCACTCTGGTCGCTAAAGTTCTTATCGAAACCCATGCGATATTGAAAGCCGGAACAACCTCCTCCAACCACCTGAATCCTCAGGCCGGCGTAGGGTTCGGGCTGCTCGGAAAGGATCTCTTTGACTTTCTCTTCTGCTTTCTTCGTTAACAGTACCGGCATTTTTTTTTGCCTCCTTCTATTTACTGGCTGCGCCCTATCGGGCTTGCATTCGCAGCCGCTCATGCTTTTTACTTACTCGGTTGCGATTCCCATCGCCTGCAGGCGAATCGACCGTTCGCGCGGCCCATCAAACTCCGCCATTATAATACTTTGCCATTCACCCAGCACGACGTCGCCCTCGGCAATCTGCAGGGTCAGGGACATGCCCAGCAACAGGGTCCGCAGGTGCGAATCGGCATTGTGCCGGTCGCAGTCCGACCAGGCCGGATCGTTGTGGCGATAATAATCGTCCTTCCTCACAGCGGCGGACAGATAGGCTTTGACGTCGTGGATCAGAGCTTCCTGCCACTCGTTGATGAAGATTGCGCTCGTTGTATGCAACGAGGAAACGATCACAGAACCGGCTTTGATCCCGGCCGATCTCACAAAAACCCGGACCATCTTGGTCAGATTGCACAGCTCTTCGCGTTCGTTGGTTTGGACCTTGGCAAGGGAGCTGGCCACTTTGTAAGTTCCGGTTGCCACTTCAACGGTGGGTTGATCTAGAGCTTTCACGAGCGCAGAAGCCATATTCTCTTAACCCCTTTTGGATCGGTGATGTTCAGAATTGGGCCGTTGGTGCAAGCGAACATTATACATAAAAATTATAGTCTTGAAACACAGCCCCTTAGCGGTGAAAATCTATGTCGTGTGGACCTACCTCGTCCTTCTCATATCTGCCCTTGTAATCACAGGCGTAGCTTTAGCTGTCAGGCGCCAGTCCAGGGTCACCCGTTCGTTCTCTGTTGAAGAGCAGGCGCAGGACGCCAGGGTCTATGCCGAGTCGACGAAGGCCTTGGAAGCCACGGTGGCTGAGGCTCTTGCCGCAAAGGCCCGGGATCCGCGGCTTGCCGCGATGACGCAGGAAGACCTGGTTTACGAGGTATTGAAGGAATGCTACGACCCGGAGATTCCCCTGAACGTCGTGGACCTTGGGTTGGTCTACGAAGTCAAGGCCACTTCCGATACCGTGAATGTCAAAATGTCGATGACGTCGGCGGCGTGCCCCTCGGGCGCGGTGATCGCGGAAGACGTCAAGATCAAGCTCGAAGACGCCGGCTTTCCGAATCCTAGGGTGGAAATTGTCTGGGAACCGGCCTGGTCACCTCAGCGGATATCGGAGGCGGGGCGCAAAGCGCTAGGGATTTAACAACAGAAAAACGCGGGCTAAAGCCCGCGACTACATTGGGAACCATGTTACGTTACCGCCTAATGTAGTCGCGGGCTTTAGCCCGCGTTTCGTTTTCCGTTGTTACCGCCGGTTGGCCAGTTCGATCTTCACCAACTCCGTCTTCTCAGTCGAACCCAGATTCTTTCCGAACGTCAGTTCATCCGTCATCTGCTTCATCTTCTGAGCCTCGCGCGCTTTCTGACGGGCAAGCCGTTCTTCTTCGGCTGCCGTCTCCGGCTCTTCGCCGTGAGCGCGGACGCGAGCGACGTCCCCAGGATTCAGGATGAGGGTGTGGTCGAAGTTGTCCAAAGGAACGCTGTGGCCGGCGGCGTAGACAGCATGCTTGCCGTTCTTCTTGTTCCACTCGGCAACCGTCGCGGTCTTGTACATGTTCTCGATGATCTTCCTCCAGCCGATTCCAGTGTTGTAGGCACAGAATGAGATTTCACCGATCTGCGTCGCGTAAGGAATGATGCACATCTCGGTGCGGCGGAAGTCATAGTTGAACAGGTCCTGGAACCACATTCCAGCCACGAACAGGAAGTTCCAGGGATCCTGACGGCGCTTCTGGATGTCTTCCACCGTCCGGTCGCCGGTAACCTTGCCGTAGTTCTTGCCGGACAGACCAAACGATTTGTCGAATTTCTTGAAGATGTCGAACAGCGTCAGGCTTGGCGGGCCACTGAAGGGGTTGTAGTTCTTCAGGAGCGCCAGACCCATCATTGTGTTGGAAAACCACTTTCCGCGTCCGGCGTCCGTGATCTTCTGCATGTCGCTCACGATGCCGGGAATGTTCAGGAACTGCGGAACCGGCGCAAATTCTTTCGTCTCTTTGTTGATCATCAGAGCCGTTCCGACGCCGCAGTTCGGATGGCAACCGCAGCTCACCTGGCCCCAATCCGCACCAGGCCCGTGGACGAGATCCGCGAAATCCGCGAACGCGCCCATTAATGAAAGCGGGAACCAGTCGCGTGTAGGTTCGGTGATACCGACCTGCCCCTTCACATCATTGGCAAGGTGCGAGAGCGTGTAGCGCTGCCGCAGCCGGCGTTCGGGTGTGATGTCCTCGTCGCGGCCCGTAAACGAAACGGGCTGGAAAGCGATGAAGGCGATCTTCTTGGGGTTGTCCATGGCGAACCGGATTATGGACCCGACCTGGTCGTTATTGACCCCATTTACCAGCGTGACAACCAGCACGATCTCGACACCGGCTTCGTGAAGGTTGTTGATGGCACGCAGCTTCACATCGAACAGGTTGCCGATCTGGCGGTGGCTGTTCGCGTCGTTGCCGATGCCGTCGAACTGGAGGTAGACGAACCGCAGCCCGGCTGCGGCTGCCTTCCTTGCGAACTCCTTACTCTTGGCGAACTCGATGCCGTTGGTCGCAGCCTGCACGCTCGTGTAGCCGATCTTGCGGGAGTAGGCAACCGCATCGAGGAAATACGGTGACAGAGTTGGCTCGCCACCAGAGAACTGAATCGACATCTGCCGCCGGGGTTTGATCCGAAGGGCGTTATCCATGATCTCCTGGATGTCGGGCCAGGTCAGTTCGTGAACGTAGCCCACCTGGTTGGCGTCCATGAAGCATGGGTCACACATCATGTTGCATCGGTTCGTCAGGTCTACCGTAAGGACGGCTCCCCGGCCGTGCTTGATCGTGCTGCTGCCGTGATTGTGCAGGTCGGTGTCGTTGTGCGCGGAGATATCACGTCCGGGGAAGTTCTGCTCGATCCACTCGAGGAACTTCACATCGATCGCCATCAGATCTTCGGTCCTGCCGTGCTGAGGGCAATCCTTGACCATCCATACCTGGCCGTCGCGCTCGATGATATTGGCCTTCACTTCGCCGACCTTTTCATGGAGAAGCGTGGTCCAATCGTCGGTGCCGCTCAAAATCTTCTCGCGGGCTTCCTTGACGCATTGGGGACAAAGGGAATCGGTTTGCCGTGGCCAGCCCAGAACCGGCTTGGTCTTCTGCCAGGACTTCAGCAGGGGCTTTTCGGTCCACTTTGGCGTGAAGGAGGGGGCTGGATTGAATCGGTTGAAAAACTGGATCGTATCGAAGGCAATGCCTGCGCCGTAGCAAGCGGCAGCATCCAGGTACTTCATGACGCGTATGCTCAACTTGGCTTTGACGTCGTTTCGAGAAAGATACTCGGCGCTGGGAGTTTCGACCGCTGTTTTTTCCAGACTAGACAAGGTACCTCCTTTTGAGATGGCGCGATTACTATGTGTGCATGAATACGAAAGACGCGGTAAAACGAGGGGTAAGGATACTGCAGAAAATTTGAGATCTTCAACAGAAATCTGGCACAAGGCCAAATTTTAGAGTGGATTAGCGGGAACGGACGATCTCGATTGAGACGTGATTTACGTGCGGTTCCAGTACCGGCGAGAGTTTCCGGACAAGCACGCGGACCTGGGGAGTCGCAAAGTCCGCAAGGATCCGGCTGGCCAGAAGCTCGGCGACCGTTTCGATAAGATGGAAGTCGCGACTCCGGCAGACGTCCCTGGCGACGCCCGCTATCCTGGAATAATCCAGGGCATCCTTAAGCGAGTCGGACTGCGCGGCTCGGGCACTGTCGGTCCAGATTTCCACATCAATAGAGAGCCGCTGCTTCATCGTGCGTTCTTCGGGAGTGACGCCGATCGCGGTCACACAGTCAATTCCGGAGATAAAGATTTTGTCCATTTGAGTCACGAACGGTCCGTTTCGTCCAGCGGCTCGCGCCCCGCAAACCCAGCTTCGATGTCGTGCCAGTACTGGATGTCCTCTTCGCCAAGCTGCCAACAAAGGTAGACGACGCGGCCCTGCCGCATATACGGAAAGTCGCACAGGCCCTTGTCTACGTCCTTGAGCAAAACCCCCATTTCCTTGATCTGATGCATCAAGACCATCAGGTGTGAAACCGCTTCGACGTAGGTGACCCCAAACTTGCTGAAGCCGTCGAACGGTGCATTGTCGCGCGCCTTCTGAATCTCCGGATGAAGCTCCCGGATCCGGTTCCACTCTTCGTTTATCTCCTCGAGAACCGACCGAAGCTGCGGAATCAGGGCCTGCGCTTCAGTTAGTGTGAAAATCCGCTCTTCCATAAATTATTAGCGTCGGGCCCACCGGCCAGCCGTAGTTTGTACACCGCTTCGCGGCCTCCTTGAATGGCATTGGCCGGTTCCCCCACGCCCGATGCCTAATGCTCGAGCCAGCGTTCGGACTCCATCGCGGCCATGCAGCCGCTGCCGGCGGCAGTGATGGCCTGGCGGAACACCGGATCCTGGACATCTCCGCAGGCAAAGACGCCGGAGATGTTGGTGCGGGTGGAATCCGGCCGGGTGATGATGTAGCCGCGGTCGTCGAGGTCGATCTGGCCTCGGAAGATTTCGGTATTCGGATTGTGACCAATCGCCACAAAAAGCCCGTCCACCTTCAGCCGGAAGAGCTGCTGAGTTTTGATGTCTTTCAACTGAAGGGCGCTCACACCTGTCTCGCGACTGCCCAGCACTTCTTCGACAACTGAGTTCCAAATGAAGTGAATCTTCGGATTCCGCTGAGCGCGGTCCTGCATGATCTTCGAAGCCCGGAGTACATCACGCCTGTGGATGACAGAAACCCTGGTCGCGAACTTGGTGAGGAACGTCGCCTCTTCCATCGCCGAGTCGCCGCCGCCGACCACGGCGATCTCCTTTCCCCGATAGAAGAATCCGTCGCATGTGGCACAGGTGGACACGCCATGACCCATCAATTGCATTTCCGACTCGAGGCCGATGAGCTTGGCGGAGGAACCGGTGGAAATAACGACGGTCTTTGCGACAATCTCTTCTTCTCCGTAGTAAACCCGAAAAGGCTGTTCGGTCAGCTTGACCGCGCGAACATAACCGTTCACTACATCGGCTCCGAACCGCTGCGCCTGTTTCCGCATATCCTCCATGAGCTGCGGGCCCATGATTCCGTCCGAAAATCCTGGATAGTTTTCAACCAGTGTCGTCAGCGTTAGCTGCCCTCCCGGTTCCTTCCCTTCTATGAGGAGCGGCTGCAGGTTGGCTCGCGCCGCATAAATGGCGGCCGTCAGGCCTGCCGGCCCGGATCCAATAATGACCATGTTTCGCATGAATACCGCTCCGTTACCTGTAGAACTTCATAAGGTACCACGTCTGTTACAATGAAACCACGCGCCCGTAGCTCAGCTGGATAGAGCGCCGGACTTCGAATCCGTAGGTCGGGGGTTCGACTCCCTCCGGGCGCGCTTCCTCTTTACTTTCCGCTCAGTTTTCTCTTCTTCGCGGTGTGATAGCTGTCGAAAGCCATATAGACGAAGAAAATGAATGTCAGAAACTGAAAAATTTCACGGAAAGGCAGAAAGCGGATGGCGGGCAGTCCCGCAATGCTTCGAAGAATCGAGAGAAGAAAGAAAATGCCGACATGAATGGCAGCCTTCTTGTACTCGGCGTTGTAGAGTGCTCCAACTCCTGGAATCCAGCCGAGCAGAAATGCCACCTTCGGACTTCGGCCGCCGACTTCACCTTCTCTTCCGTGCCCAACGTCTTCTGATTGGACAACGCGGGCTTCGAGAACATGAGCGCCCGAGGACAGGTCCCGTCGCAGCCGCTCGAGGTCCGCGCGTAAGTCCGAAGCCTGCTGGTATCGGAAGCGGCGTTCCTTCTCCAGAGCTTTATCGAGGCTCCGGTCGAGATCGAGGGGCAGCGACGGATTCAGCCGTGCCGGCGGCCGCGGTTTTCGATTGAGAATCGCGTCGTAGACCAGCGCAGCGCTGGGACCTGCGAAAGCCTGAACGCCGGTTGACATTTCGTACAGGACCAGGCCAAGCGAGAAAAGATCCGTTCTCGCATCGACCTCCTCGGCACGCGCCTGCTCGGGCGACATGTACGCAACGGTTCCGACCGTCGCACCCGGCGAGGTGACCTCGTTCCCCGCAGTGGTCGAAACGTCCGTGCCGACGGATCCCTGTGGAGCGAGCTTCGCAAGGCCGAAATCCAGGATCTTGGACTGGCCCTGGTTCGTGATGAAGATGTTGGCGGGTTTGATGTCGCGGTGAATGATTCCTTTGGCATGCGCGGCCTCCAGCGCGCTCGCAAGCTGGATCCCGATTTCCAGCACCTCTCTCATGTCCATCGCCCGGCCGTTGATTCGCGCCTTCAAGGTCTGTCCATCGAGAAATTCCATGACGATAAACGGCCGGCCGTTGTGCTCTCCGATGTCGTAAATCGTGCAGATTTGCGGATGGTTGAGTGCCGAGGCGGCGCGAGCTTCGATACGGAATCGCTCGAGCGCCTGCGGATTCTTCGACCACTCCTCCGGCAGGAACTTCATGGCGACGGGCCGGCCCAGCCGGATGTCTTCGGCCTTGTAGACAACACCCATGCCTCCGGCGCCCAACTGCTCGAGAATGCGATAGTGAGAAACCGTCTGCCCGATCATGGCCGGTAATCCTAGCAAACCATCAGAGCCGCGTCACGCCATCGGGAAGGTTTTCGCGAATGAAAGCCGCGAGCGCATCGATGTCCGCCATGCGTCCGAAGCGTTCGCGGCAAACCAGCACGATCTCGCGACCCACACGCTTGCCCGCAAATTGCCGATAGCTCACCAGGTTCTTCAAACGATCGTGGGTTGCAATTGCGAGCCGCGGAATCAGAGTGTACCCAAAGCCGGACGCGACGAGGTGCCGCAGCGTTTCGAGGCTGGTGGCCTGGAACTCTCGAAAGTTTCCACGCCGGTTCGACGGACATACTTCGACGATTTGATCGCGCAGGCAATGTCCGTCTTCGAGCAGAACCATGTCTTCGGAATGGAGGTCCTTCACGCGCAGCGGCTCCTTCGACGCCAGTTCATGAGCTTTCGGCGCGGCAAGCAGGAACGGTTCATGAAACAGCGGTATCAGTTTTAGCCCATCGTCCGCGAAGGTCGGCGCTGCCAGAACGGCATCGAGGGCGCCCGTCCGAAGATCTGCGATCAGATGGTCCGTGAGACCTTCCTTCATCAGCAACCCCAGTTTCGGAAAGCGTTTTCGCAGCCCTTCCAGCAGGTGAGGCATCAGATAGGGCCCGAGCGTCGCAATCGCACCGAGCCGAAACGAACCCGAAAGCGGCCGGTTTGTCGCCTGCGCCAGCGTCAAGATCTTCCGGGCCTCCTCCAGAACCACCCGGGCCTGGCGTGCGACCAGTTCCCCGGCCGGCGTTATCACAACGCTCCGGTTGTATCGCTCAAAAAGCTGCAACCCCAGGAAGTCTTCGACCTTCCGGATCTGCGCGCTCAAAGCGGGCTGGCTTACGTTGCACGACTCGGCCGCTTTTCCAAAATGCTGCTGATCGGCCACAGCCACCAGGTATTCCAGATCACGCAGCGTCAGCGAAGAAATATTCATAACCCGATCCTATCACCTGGCTAGCATTAATCGCCTGGATCTATCCCGTTGCGCACCGGGCCGATGTTCCAGACTCTGCATCTCATGTTCGCGCGCTCGGACTTCCCGCCCCGTTTACCTATACCGACTTTGCGGCCAGGAGTTCCATCAGGGAAGAACGAGGCATCCCCCAGCGGAGCAAATGATCCATCAGCTGGTGGAAGGACAGGAGGTGGTAATCCGGACAGCCCGCACCGTTTATCCTCTGGCGAAGCGCATTCACGACCCCAGGTCACCGCGGATCTTTTGACTAAAAGGATGCAGGTTCACGAAAAAGACCCTGGATGCTGCGAGGTCTGGTCAGTTAGAGCCAAAGAGAGGGAATTCCAGTACCACGTCAGGACAAAAGTGGGATATGTCTAAGGAAAAAAACCCGGCAGCATACCTGTTTCCACCGGTGTCAGGCTTGTAAAGTAATATGTTTGTAAGAAAATGCTGATTGGTAAGCACATTGCACCTTTCTTAGTCGTGCCCAAATCTGGAGAGCAAAACAACCAATTCGCTATCTACAAGAGTACCTGCTGTGGGGCGGAGATTGTGCTTGTGAAGGGGGCACTTTTTCCGTTGTGTCACAAGCATAAGCTGCCGGCCGGCTGGAAACTTGTGACGCTGATCGAGCCCTCTGACCAGCGGCAAAAGGACAAGGCAGCCTGAAGCTGTCGGCCCGCGTTCGCGGCCTTATCATTAACTCGTCGTCCCTCCTCTGCAATTGACGCAGAGGGCGCAGGCCGCGCCGAGTTTTTCCAGGTTTTTCGTTTTTCCACACCAAGCAGCGTCTGTTACTCTTCGCGGCGATGCCACGAGGAAGTCTTCTTTTAACGATCACAGATCTGCGTCGTGAACCTGTCGAAGACAAGGTGACCATCGATTTTGCGCCCCACGCTTCGACTGCCGGTGGAACGGCAATGACGGCCAGGGCCTCCCTGGATGGCACGGATATGCTGTCAGTCACCGGCATACAGTGCCGTGGCGGTCCCGGCACGCTCTATGCAGTTACGGTGGACGGCGAACATTTCAAACCATTCTCGTTCTTTCAGATGGTCTTCGAAAAACGCGACAACATAGCCAGCGAGCCGGTACTATTCTGGGCCGATCCCAAAGCGATTCGGGACATTGCGGCTCCCGATTTTGCAGACCTCCCGGCGCCGCTTCGATCGCTCTTGACGAAGGCTCAAATGGAAGCACCAGTCGCTGAAGATCGGGACCTGGTTCATAAATCCGGTGCGGCCCTTTACGACGCGCTGGGCGCCCTTCGCAAAGCCAGCCTGCTGAACATATACGCAAAGACCTCTCACAAAGAAACGACAGATGGATGTGTCCGCTTCGTACAAACGCTAAGGGTTTGCCGCCAGGATCGCTTCTTTGCCACCGTCGATCCCAGGATGCGTGATGCACTGCAGAAAAGCCCAAAATTCAAGTCGGCGCCGGATACACTGCACAAGCCTCTTGCGAACTTTCAGCGCGAGGACAGCTTCAAGAGCAGAGACGCGCATGCCAACCTCCAGGTGACCTTCATGCGCAGCCTCGCTACAGGCGAACTTGCTGCAGACATCGACATCGACGAATCCGCAGGCATCGAACACGGATTCGAAGTGTTCCGAAACGCCGTTTTCAAGAACCGGACAAACCCGTTTTTGATCCGCGAGTTCATGCTCGCCTCTGCCGTCGAAGTGTCACTCGATCCCGGCTACAACTTCGTGTTCTAACCCCAATTTTTTCCAAACGATCGGAAAGAAATGCAGTCCCCACCCAAAGTTGATGCGTTAGAATGAATCCGCGCGCCCGTAGCTCAGATTGGATAGAGCGTTGGTCTCCGAAACCAAAGGTCGGACGTTCGAGTCGTCTCGGGCGCATCAACAACATAGCAACAAAAATGGAGCCGATTTCTGGCTCCTGTCTAACACCCATCTAACAATTCATTATTCGGAAGTTCTAGATGCTGCCGCTTATGTGACGCTCAGCGTATTTCCGGCTGATCAAACGATGACCGTCATGGTGCTCTTTCAAATCCCGACGTGGCATTCGTTGCGACGGTTTCCACTACGAATAGCCGGGTCCTTGTGACAGGTTACATGTAACCGTTAATGTGCGGGCTTATGTCAACACCAAAGGGTCTAAAGGCGACGCGCGATAAGGTCGCAGCCCACCGTAATCGGCTACGCCAGCAGGGACTGCGACCGATTCAAATCTGGGTGCCCGATGTTCGCTCAAGAGATTTCGCCCTAGAGGCGCACAGGCAGTCGCAGGCTGTAGCCAAGAGCCGTTATGCGAAGAAGGATCAAGATTTTATTGACGCCATCTCGAACTGGGACGAGGAATGAGGCGCGGTGAGATCTGGCTTAATCGGGCGATTCTCGTCTTTCTGGGTTTGGCCGGCTCCGGCTCTAACTATTGACGCATTCGTGGGAATCGAGATTCACGGCTTCGACGACCAGCCGGCCCTAACTAGTAGCGGAACGGCGCTTGCATCTCACAAGTTTGCGAAAATCAGCGTCGAGTTGAAGTTTGCGGTTTGACAGTTACTTCTGGAAGTTCTGACCCAGAAGTCCGGTTCTGTAACGCAATTTTGTTTTCGCGAGCCGACATGCGCGTCAAAACGAACAAAGAGACCCTAAGGAGAGGTAGATTGGTCGGGCCGCTGTCCGATCGCGTGATTCGAATCCTGAAATCGATTGTCTTCGCGGCGAGCCTCAGCCCTGTCGCGTTCCTGTTGTGGGACGTGCTCACAGACCAGCTCAACGCCAACCCCTTCAATGCGATCGTCAGAAGCAGCGGATTCTGGTCGCTGCGCTTTCTCTGTCTCACGCTGGCCATCACACCGCTTCGGTGGTTGACAGGCTGGCATTCGGTCGTGAAGTTCCGACGAATGTTCGGGCTCTTCGGGTTTTTCTACGCCACGGTGCACACCGCCGCCTACGTGTTGTTCGATCGCCTTGCGGGACTGGATGCGTGGGTCCGCGCGCGGCCTTTGATCGCGACGGCGCATACGCTGTCGGCGATCGGCGTGGATCTGCTGCGTCCGTTTTTCGCCATCGGGCTCGTCGCGCT
>WNFO01000445.1_pt1 | contig 45084 bp, 43 predicted proteins | sample 5400251 | NCBI WGS metagenome assembly WNFO01 (sample SAMN13153354, study PRJNA577476) | soil metagenome | isolation source: 100 cm saprolite under Madrone tree | place: USA:California | collected 2016-06-14 | reverse complement strand
ATCCTTACGATTTCGTTGTTGGCGATAGCCGAATGACCGGGCGATTCTACCGACGATCCGCTCAGGCTTCGTGTTCCGAGACTTCACTCTCCGCATGATGTTGCTACGTTCAGCTGCGGAAAAAGTGTCCATGTTTTTCTGAAAGTCTAATCTACCCGAGTACTTTGTTCAATGTCCACTTTCAGGGCACAGATGACCAGTTTGTGCGCGGGCGGTGTATTCCGGGCTGGCCGTGAATGCGTTCATTTTCCCAATGATAGCGGAGGTGCGGGTGTGCCGCGCCTACGGCGCTGACGATTCGCTTGGATTCGTTACCCAGCCCTGCCGGGCTGGGCTAAGTTGTTTCGCACCTCCGGTGCTATCGGAATGATGGGTACGGCGACATCAGCTGATGCGGAGGGCGGCCATAGGGTCGATGCGGGAGGCGCGGCGGGCCGGCAAGTAGCCGGCGAGGGCGGCGACCGCGGTGAGCAGAAGGAGCATGGCGGCGAAAGTGGCGGGATCGGTGGAAGTGACGCCGAAGAGGAGGCCACTGAGGGTGCGGGCGAGAGCCCAGGAAGAAGCGACGCCGAGAAGCATGCCGATGGCGGCGAGAGTTAGCGTCTGGAAAAGAATGCCGGCCTGGAGAGACTGTGCGGAAGCGCCGAGGGCCATGCGGATGCCGATTTCCTGAGTGCGCTGACTGACGGAGTAGGAGATGACCGCGTAGATGCCGAGCGCGGCGAGAATGAGCGCGAAAGCGGCGAAACCTCCGAGCAAGAGAACGACGAAGCGGCGAGGCGAGGCGGCTTTATCGACGATTTGCTGCATGGTACGGAGCGTGCCGGTGGCAAGAGTAGGATCGATCGGTTTGAGGGCTTCGCGAAGGCGCGGGACGAGCGCGGAGGTGGTGAGCGAGGTGCGCACGACGAGGTCGACGGAGCCGTAGTCCTGCGTTTGGCGAATGGGAATATAGAATTCGTTGCCGGATTTTTCCTCAAGGGCGAGATGGTGGACGTCGCCGACGACGCCGATGACGGTGCGGTCGGGCCGGTCGGCATTGACGATTTGGCCAATGGGATTTCTGCCCGGGAACAGAAAACGGGCCAGGGTTTCGTTGATGATGATGACTTTTTCGGCGGACGTGTCATCGCGTTCGGAGAAGTCGCGACCGGCGCGAAGAGGAACACCCATGGCCCTGAAGTAGCCGTCACTGACGATGCGAACGAAGCCATCCGGGTATTCTTCCCTTTTGTAGACCTGACCCTTGGCGGCGACACCCCAGCTGCGGTTGTGGCCGAGGGGAACGGCGTCGGTCAGACCGGCGGCTTCGATGCCGGGGACATCCAGCACGCTATGGAGGGCTTGCGTAAAGTAGGCATTGCGTTTTTCCTGCGTCGAATAGGAAGAATTGGGATCGATGCGAAGGGCGGCGGCGCGCTCGGGGCGGAAACCGAGATCGATGTCCAAGACGCGCAGGAAGCTGCGAATCAAGAGGCCTGCGCCGACGAGGAGGACGCAGGCAAGAGCAATCTCGGAGACAACCAAACTGCTGCGCACCCAGGCATGGCCACGCCCCTGACTGGAGCCGCGATTGGAATCCTTCAAAACATCCTGAAGAGTGACGCCCGGAACCTGGAACGCTGGAAAAAGGCCGAAGACGACTCCGGTGAAAATGGCAACCAATATCGTAAAGCCGGCAACGGTGAGGTCCAAGCGAACGCCGGAAAGAAGAGGAATACTGATGGAGGTAAGGCGTGCGAGAATGCGCGTGCCGGCGAAAGCCAAGAGCAATCCGAAAGCGGCACCGCACAGGGAGAGGACGAGGCTTTCCGTGAGCATCTGGCGGATGAGGCGGCCCTTGCCCGCGCCGAGTGCGGCGCGAATGGCGATCTCTTTTTGACGTGATGCGGAGCGGGCGAGAAGCAGATTGGAGAGATTGGCGCAGACAATGAGCATGACGACGCCGACGGCGCAGACAAGGATGATGAGTGCAGGACGAAGGCGCCCACTGACATGGGACGCGAGAGGAGCGAGCGAGGCGTCCATGTCATTGCGCTCAGGATGATCGTGGGTGATGCGTTTGGAGAGGATGGTGAATTCGGATTGAGCGCTTTGGGCTGACGCGCCGGGCTTGAGACGTCCCACGACGGCGAGAGTGTTGCCCCAGCGATTGGTTTCCGGCGTGAGAGGAAAGGGATTGAAAAGATCAATGCGGCTTCCCGGAGCGAAAATGGTGGCGAAGTCGAAGGAAGCAGGAAGAACGCCGACGACGGTGGAGGGCTGATCGTCGAGAGTGAGGGATTTGCCAACGATGTTGGGATCGGAAGCGAAGCGGCGCTGCCATAGCCCGTGGCTGAGGAGGATAACATGAGGGCCATTCCACTTGCACTCATCGGCGGTGAAGAGGCGGCCGAGCTGAGGTTCGACGCCAAGAAGAGAGAAGAAATTCTGCGAGACAGGAACGCTGGTGAGGCGCTCGGGTTCGCCGCCAGTACCCGTAAGCTTGTTGTCGCCGACGCCGTAGAATGCGAAATAGGCGGCCATATCGGAGAAAGACTTATTTTGTTCGCGCAGGTCGAGAAAATGGCCGACTTGCATAGTTTGGCCGGAGAGGCCAAGTGCACCGGGACTGTTCGCGATCCAGATGAGGCGGGCGGGATCGTGGAAGGAAAGCGGACGGATTAGGAGGGTATTGACGACGCTGAAGATGGTTGAGCTTGCGCCTATGCCGAGGCCAACGATGAGGATGGCAAAGGTGGCGAAGCCGAGGTCGCGGCGAAGGGTGCGGAGGGCGTATTTGAAGTCGCGAGAAAGGGTGTCCAGCCAGTCGAGGACGTGACTCCTGCGGAGTGATTGGCTACGCGGTGCGTCGGTCACAGGGACCTCCCGGGGTGAGTAAAGACTAGAGACGATGGAGAGGACGAAAGGTCACGCGGGAATGTTCCATTTTGTTTGCGGAACCTAGTTTGGTTTGGCGGGTTCCACTTTTTTCAGGGCGGGGTCGTATAGGGCGGCGACGCCTTGAGCGATTTTTCCCGGATCGGCATGGCCAGAGTCCAGATTGGTCATGACGATGACGGTCAGCTTGTCCTCCACGTAGCGCGAAATGTGCATGGTGAAGCCCTGCCAAGCGCCGCCATGTTCGAGCAAGCGGTGTCTGTTTACTTCCGCGACGCGCCATCCGAATCCGTAGGGAGAAGTCTTGCCGCTGTTCAGCTTTACCGGCGTCCACATCTGGTCGAAGCTGGATTTTTTCAAAAGCCTCTCGGTATACAGGGCGGCGTCCCACTTGGCGAGGTCGAGAACATTGGTATACAGGGCGCCGTCGGCGGTGGTCTGCACTGGGCTAACGCTCCTTATTCTCGCTCTGCCAGCTGGAGAAATGCTCTTCTTGAAACGGAAAGGGCGTCCGATGGGGACGCCCTTGAAAAAATCAGCTCATAAACGTCATCAACTGGTTCGTGGCGATCAACCGGCGGGCTGAGGCTGCTCGGCGCGCCTTTGCTTGATCTCCTTGACCTTGTCGAGGAGGTCGTCGGCCTGCTTCTTGAGGGCATCGCGCTCCTCGGCGGACTCGACCATATCGGCCTTGCGGCGATAGAGCAGGTTCAAATAGGCCATGGCGTCGTCGTAGTCGGGCTTGACCTCGATGGATTTCTTGAGGTTGGTGATGCCCTCTTCGACGAGGGGACCGAACTTGGCGGCGTAATCAGCGCGCAAGGCGGGAGGCAACGGGTCGGTATCCCTGACCTGCTTGGTGACGTGATCCCTGTTGTAGGCGGCGCGCGCCTCGCCGTTGGCACGGAAGGCGAGGGTCCAATCGATGACGCCGATCCAGTAGTAGGGTTCCGGATCGTTGGGTTTCAAATCGATGTGCTTCTGATGATAAGACTTGGACTCCTCGAATTTCTTGGGGTCGTAGGGAGTGCCGGCCATCTGGAAAAGTATGGAGCCGATGCCATCAATGGCGCTGAGATTATTGGGATCGACGGAGAGAACATCCTTGAATTCCGTGATGGCCTGATTGCCGAGGCGGACGTTTTGCTCCGACGGCGCGCCGGGAATGTACTGGCTGGCATAGGCAGTGGCCAGGTAGAGGCGGGCATTCATCAACTGGGGATCGAGATCCTTGGCTTGTTTGAAATCCTCGATCGCCGTGTCGTACTGGGCTTCTTTGTAGGCGGCGACACCTTTATTAAGAAGATCGCGCGCTTTCAATTTGCTGCAGCCCGAAACGCCGAGCGCAAAAACGAAGAGCGCCGTGAAGGCTGAGAGCCGCCGAGTTGAACTGGCACTGATCACCGATGATGCATAAGTCATCGAAGCATCCATCCCTGCTGTGCGTGAGGCCGACCGGGTCGGCCCAGCGCCCGGAGATTCACGTCCGCCCTGCGAGGGGCATCTTATAACTGTCAGAAGCCTTTTTCCAAGTCCGGAGTAAGCAGACCAACGGACGCAATGCCTGAGGTGTGCATGACATCGATCACGTTGGCCACCACACCAAACTCGACCGGTCGATCACCACGAATGAAAGCTATGTGGCTGGCACGCTGCTTGAAAATTTCCTCAATCCGGGGGCCAAGCTTCTCGAAAGTGACTGGCTCTTGATTGATTTTCAGCGACCCGTCCGCAAAAACCTGAATGACGATCACTTCGTCGGGAGGAGGCGCAAAAATCTTGTCCGTAGCCGCCTGAGGAATCAGCGCTTCCTCACCCTTGGAGTACCTGGGGATGATCATAAAGATCACCAGGAGCACCAGCAAGATATCGATCAGCGGAACAACATTCATTTCCGAGACGATACCGCGCTTACCGCCAACTGACATTCCCATAATCCACCTCGTTTTGGGCGGCCGTAAGACGGCCGACGTTTTCGGGTAAATACCCCGCGAGGAGGACTCTCACATCTTGCGAGAACGGATGAGGCGCGAGCCCCACCCTTACAAAGAGTTAAAAACTATTGGCCCGCTTCGAGCTTGGCGGTGATCAAACCGATTTTGTCGATGCCGGCGCCGCGCATGATGTCGATGGCGCGGGCGACGTCCATGAACAGAACATCGTTGTCACCCTTGACGAAAGCAATTTTCTCGGCGCGCTCCTTGAAGATCTCTTCCATGCGCGGGCCAAGACGATCCCAGGTGGTGTCCTCGTTGTTGATCTTGAGCTTGCCGTTGTTGGCAATCTGGACGACCACGGTTTTGTTTTCAAGTTCGACGTTCTGCTGCTGGTTCGGCGAGGGCTGAGGAACGAGCGTGTCCAGGCCCTTCGGCGTGAGCGGAGTGATGACCATGAAAATAATGATCAGCACGAGCAGAATATCGATCAACGGCACCACATTGGGCGACGAGAGCGATCCTCCGCTTTCTCCTCCAACATCCATCCCCATAGCGAGTCTCCTAATGGCACGGCGTAGAGCAACTCCGCGGGCCAAGTAACCGCGCCGGGTGGGATCCGGCGCGGCCTTAAAGAAAGAGCAAACGAACGGTGCTAACCGAAACTGCGGTCCTCAATCCGCGGGTGGCGGAGGAGGAGTCGATTTGGTGTTCTGATTCTTCTGGGTGAGCAAACCCAGTTGATCGACACCGGCGGACCGGATCTCATCCACCACTTCGACGACACGGCCATACTTGGCGCGAGCGTCGCTCTTGACGTAAACGGTATGGTCAAGGCGGGTGGAGAGGCGATCCTTAATTGTCGAGGTCAGTTCTTCCTTGGCGGTCCTGGTGTTGCCCATATAGATGGTGCCGTCGCTGGTGATGGCGACAACGATGGCATCGTCCTTGTCCGCGTCTTTCATGTCTCGCGGATTATCGGTCGAGGCCAGGTCCACCGACTGCGTCTTCTGCAACATGGGCGTGACCACCATAAAGATGATCAGCAGGACCAGCATGATGTCGGCCATGGGAATGACATTGGGGGCCGCCATCTGGGCGCCGGCTTGTGGCTTGTAAGCCATGGCCGGTTACTTCTTCGCGCCGCGGCGCAGGATGAAGTAGTTGATGAGTTCCATGGAGGAGTTGTCCATCTCGACGTCGAAGGCTTCCACTTTGTTGGTGAAGTAGTTGTAAGCCCAGACAGCCGGGACGGCCACCAGCAAGCCGAAGGCAGTGGTGACCAGCGCTTCAGCGATACCGCCGGCGACGGCCGAGAGACCGGTCGCTTTGTTGGCGGCGATGCCCTTAAACGCGTTCAAGATGCCGACGACCGTGCCGAACAGTCCGACGAACGGAGCCGTCGAACCGATGGTAGCGAGAGCCGAGAGGCCGCGCTTCATTTCGGCGTGGACGATGGCGACGGAGCGCTCGAGACCGCGCTTGGCGGCGTCGATGACGTCGGAGTCCGAAACTTGCTGAGAAGCAGATTGGAATTCGGAGAGGCCGGTGGCGACTACCTTGGCAATGTGGCTCTTCTTATTGCGTTCGGCAATGGCGATGGCTTCATCGAGCTTGCCGTCCTTGAGGGCGCCGGCAACCTGCTGCACGAAGACGCGCGACTGTTTACGAGCCGCGCTGTACATCAGGGCACGATCGATCATGACGCCGAAGGAGTAGATGGAAAGTACGAAAAGAATGAACACGACGGCGAGCGCCAGAGGGCTCATCGTTTTCAACATGCTGCGCAAGTCCCAGCTGGTGCTGGCCTCTTGCAGCAATAAGGCAGAATAAGCGTACAAAGTAGCTACCATTCGTTTGCTCCTTAAGTTTCAAGTGACCCTGGATCTGCGGGGGTCAACAAGAGCGATTGCTGAAAATGCTTACCCGGAATGGCGCGCCTGTCCCACGACCGGCACGCCAGCCCGTACTACTGGTTAAGAGAAAAAATCACGTCAATGGTGGTGTCCACTTCGACGGGATCGCCATTGAGAAGAGTCGGCTGATAGCGCCACTGACGCACAGCGTCCAAAGCGGCTTGCTGCAGCAAGGGATGGCCGCTCATGACTTCAAGTTGTTGAATGGTGCCGTCCTTGCCGATGATGGCATGGAGCCGCACAGTGCCGGAGATGCGGGTCTGGCGGGCCAGCGGCGGATACATCGGCTGAACGCGGTTGATAATGCGCGCGGCTTGAACGTTGCCGCCGACGCGGAGTGGGCCAGTCTGCTTGGGCTTCGGCGGTGGTGGTGCTCCGCCCATGCCGCCAATGACGCCGCCCAGCACGCCACCCATAGAGCCGCCGGCAACGCCGCCGGGGACCCCACCGCTCATGCCCGCGGAGACGTCGGGCTCGGCGTCTTCCTTAATAATTTTGACATCGTGGGGAATGACTTTTGGCTGCATGAGCTTGCCGGCATCCATCAGATGGGCCTGTGGCTTCACGTGGACTACCTGAACCGCCGCGGGTGGAGGAGGTGGCGGAGGAGGCGGAGGAGGAGCGGTGAGCATGGTAGCCATCATCGCTTTGGGGAGCGCCTCGGTGTAGATCAGAGGAATGAGAATCAGAATCAAAAGAAAGAGGCATTGGAACAGCATCGAGATCAGAACTGTCCAAGGCTTGTTGGTTTTCTTTGGATTCGGGCTCGAAATCACCATTTCTTCAAACATGAGTCCTACCTCCTGCCTGCAGGAGCAAGGCGTCCGGAGACGTTCTCGCCACCACTGGCTTTGTTGCCGGCTGCGGGTCCGGTGCCTGCCGCCGAGCCCTGTCCCCGCCAGATGTTCCAGGCGACGACGAGCGGAGCAGCAATACCAAAACTGGAGTACGTTCCTACCACAATCCCTACCACCAGGGCAAAGGAGAAAGCACGAAGCACCTGGCCGCCCATCAGGAACAGGACAAGCACGGTAAGGAAAGTCAGACCGCTGGTCAAGATCGTTCGCGAAAGAGTCTGATTGATGGACTTGTTGACCACGTCAGCGAACGATTCCTTGCGCAGCAAACGATTGTTCTCTCGAATGCGATCGAAGATGACGATCGTGTCGTTCATGGAGTAACCGACGAGCGTGAGAAGCGCCGCGATAACCGTGAGAGAAATCTCGAAGCGCAGCAACGAGAAAAACCCCAAGGTGATCAGCACATCATGAAAAACAGCTAGAACGGCAGCGGCCCCGTAAACCCACTCGAATCGGAAGGCAATATATACCAGCATGCCGCCTAAAGCATAGAGGGTAACTAAAATTGCCTGCTGGCGGAGTTCGCCGCCGACTTTGGGGCCCACGGTCGCGCCGCCGCGAATGACGAAAGGATTGAGCGCGTAGCTGGATTTCACGGCAGCAAGGACCGGAGCAGTGACGCCTTCGACTTTGGAAAGCTCGTCGAAATTGGTGAGCACGCCGTTGGAATTCTTGTCGCGGTAATCGAGAAGTTTTTTGGCGACCTGCTGGTAGCGATCTCCGGCGTTGGCAGAGAGGAGCAGGGGATCCTTCTCGGTAAGAACTGCGGCGAGTGAGGCAGGCGTCGCGGAATTGAAATCGGATCCTGAAACTCCAAAGGTAGCGCTTAGAGCGCTCAGCACTTTCTCCTTGCTGGCTTGGAGAGCCGCATCGTCCTGGCCCTTGCCCTCGACGAAGATCTCGACTTCGTTGGAATTGGGATTGGCGATGTCGCTGATGGTCTGGATTTCGGTGTTGACGATCCCCTGAGCGGCTAGGCCGCTGCGAATCTTGTCGAGGTTGGGAGGCTGGGCGAAGCGAACATCCACGTTGGTGCCGCCTTTAAAATCGATTCCGTAGCGAATCCCGCTACCGAAGAAAATCGAAGCCCATCCAGCGAGGAGAAGAATGCCGCTCAAGGCGTAGAAATACTTGGCTTTGCCCATCCAATCCAGATTGGGCTGTTTAAAGAGCTCGATCATGCGGCCTTTGCTTCCCTTCCTTAGACACCGGGCGGTGCGGAATGTTCCCGGCGGAAGTCATCTACATAAGGTAGAGGAATCCGCGCCTTGAACCCACAGCCCACTCGTTTGGAATTGAGTGGGACACTCGCCCTGGCAGTTCTAGTACGACCTAAATGCTCAATTCGGCCTGACGGTCCATCTTTGTCAGGTGATACTGGAAAATCGTTTTCGAGACGTAGATCGCGGTGAAGACGTTGGCGATCAGACCGATCGTCAAGGAGATGGCAAACCCCTTAATCGAACCGGTTCCAAACAGGAAAAGGAAAAAAGCGGAGACTACGGTAGTGACGTGCGTGTCAATGATGGTGAGGAAGGCTTTATCAAAGCCAGCGTCGACAGCGGCGGAGGCCGATTTGCCATTACGCAGTTCTTCGCGAATGCGCTCGAAGACCAGAACGTTCGAATCCACGCCCATGCCGATGGTCAGGATAACGCCGGCGATGCCGGGCAGGGTAAGCACGGCACCGAATAGCCCCAAAACCGCCAAAAGTATGATGAGGTTCAGGATCAAGGCCAGGACAGCGTTACCGCCGGACAGGCGATAGTAGACGAGCATGAAGAGCATGACCACGATCAGGCTCAACACGGAAGCCTGCACGCCGTGGCGGATGGAATCGGCGCCGAGGGATGGGCCAACGGTGCGTTCCTCGAGATACTTAATGGAGGCAGGAAGAGCGCCGGCACGAAGAGTGAGCGCTAGTTCGTGTGCAGATTCCTGGCTGAAATTCCCGGTGATTTCGCCGCTATCTTCGATCTTGCCCTGGATGGTGGGCGCTGAAGTGACGTGGTGATCCAGAACGATAGCCATCTGGCGGCCAAGATTCTGCTGGGTGAAAGGTCCGAAACGACGAGCGGCGTCGGGGGAGAGAGTGAAATTGATCTGCCACATGCCTGGATTTGCCGTGTTTCGATTCTCGACGGCACTGCGCAGGTCGCGGCCGGTGACGGCGGCCGCACGACTCAACAGGTACCAGTTTTCGCTTGTTTCAACACCACCAGAGGACCTACGCGTCTTCGGGTCGTCAGGCACCAGCTCGGTGCCCGGTGGCAAAATCCCGCCATGTCGGCCGAGAGCCTCCGTCTGGGAGCTATAGGTAGTCGGATCTTCGACAAGCTTTAGCTCCAATTGACCACCGGCCTGAATCACTCTTTTGGCTTCGGCAGGATCCCCTACGCCCGGAAGTTGGACCAGAATTTCGTTGGCATTATGGCCCCCGCGAGGCTGGATGGTGGGTTCTGTCAGGCCCAAGGCGTTGATGCGCCGCTCAATAGTTTCAATAGACTGCGTCATCGTCGATTCCTGGATTTGTGTGATGGCACCTGGGCGCAAAGTCAAAGTGTAGCCGTTGGGGTCGCCAGCGGCGGGAGACATGTCCCAGACATTGGCGTATTGCTGGGTCACGAAGTCGCGGAACTGCGACGCTTGAGCGTAATCCACGTTGCGCACCAGGATGTGCGTATCGTCAACGCGGCGCACTTCATCGTAACGAATATTTTTTGAGCGCAGCAGCGTGGTCAGACGGTCCACGGTGGTGTCCGTCTCCTGCGCGATGGCTTCCTGGACTTGGACCTGAAGAATGAGGTGCGTGCCGCCCTGGAGGTCGAGGCCCAGCTTGATCTGATTGGAGAAATTATCCTTTATCTGGGCGACCGAGGTAGGAAACACCGGGTAGCCAAAAAGGAAATAGATACAGAAAAGAATGACGGCGAGGATGAACAGAGCTTTCCACTTCAGATTAGGGTTCATGGTTAGAAAGTAAGACGTGTGAGCCGGCGAAGGGTGGGCTTATTTTGCATCTTCCGATGCCTCCACCTGAGCAATCGCCGCACGCGAGATGCGAATTTTAACCTGCGGTTCGCTGGAGATTTTCAAAATGACCGAATCGCCATCGATACCGTTGATGGTGCCGTAGATGCCGCCGCTGGTGACGATCTTGTCGCCAGCCTTGATCGCGCTGAGCATTTCCTGGACTTTTTTGCGCTGGCGCTGCTGGGGCATGATCACCATGAAATACATGATGGCGAACATGAGACCGAGGGGAATCAGGAACCCGCCGAAGCCCCCGCCTGCCGCCTGAAGAATTATCGCTGCTATCATTTTCGACCGAACTCTCAGTTCTAAGTTATTAGTGCTTAGCTCTTAGTTCAAACATTCCAAATCGAAGACCCGCGAGGAGCCCTTTGCACATTTCGCGCTTTGGAAGATAGAAACGCTGTGCTGCGGGCAAATCACCCGCGCTCCTGCTTAACCGACTTCCATTCGATTCGTTTTGGTGCCCCGCGGATGGCTCGCGTGCCGTCCGGAATTCAGCGTTCAGGCTGGTCCCGCGGCATAGCGCGCGTGCATCTCGGATGAGAAATTCGCTAGGTTCCCAAACTCGATAGCCTCGCGGATTTGGCGCATTATGTCAAGGTAAAAGTGGATATTGTGGTGGGTCGCGAGGATGGCGGCGGTGAGTTCTCCCGCAGCGAAGAGATGACGAAGATAAGCGCGCGAGTAGCGGCGGCACACAGAGCAAACGCACTGGGGATCAATGGGCCGCTGATCCTGAGCGTAACGCGTGTTCTTGATGAGCACGCGGCCTTCGCTGGTGTAGAGGCAGGCGTGGCGCGCGGCGCGAGTGGGGAGGACGCAATCCATCATGTCAATGCCCAGCGCGACGTAGTCGGCGATTTGTTCCGGGCGGCCGACGCCCATGAGATAGCGTGGTCGATCCTTCGGGAGAAGTGCTGTTACTTCTGCAGTCATTTCGCAAGTCATCTCATGCGGTTCGCCAACAGCAAGGCCGCCGACGGCGTAACCTGGAAAATCTAATTCGATAACCTGCCGCGCGCTTTCGCGGCGCAAATCGGGAAAGGTAGCGCCTTGGACGATGCCGAATTGCCACTGGGGAAGATCGCCGTTGTTTGCGGCTTGGTCCAGGAAATAAGCGCGCGCGCGCCGGGCCCATTCCGTGGTGCGCTTCAGCGCGGCTTCGGCTTTCTCGCGAGGCGCGGGCGTTTCGATGCATTCATCGAGGACCATGGCGATATCTGAACCGAGAGCGAGCTGAATTTCGGCGGCTTTTTCCGGGGTGAGGAGATGCTCGGAGCCGTCGAGATGGCTGCGGAAGCGCACACCTTCGTCGGTAATTTTTCTTAATTCAGAAAGGCTGAAGACCTGGTAGCCGCCGGAATCAGTGAGAATGGCACGCGGCCAGGACATAAATTGGTGCAAGCCGCCGAGCTTGCGAACGAGTTCATGTCCTGGGCGCAAATAAAGATGATAGGTGTTGGCGAGGATGATTTCTGCGCCGAGTTCTTCGAGGGCTCCCTGGGTCAGGGCTTTGACTGAAGCCTGCGTGCCTACGGGCATGAAGAAGGGCGTCTCGACGGTGCCGTGGGGCGGCGTGGTCAGGCGTCCGCAGCGCGCGCCGGTTGGATCAGTTTTCGCCACTGCAAAGGAAAAATTCACCCACTCAGTGTATCAGGAGAAAACCCATCCGATGGTGACACCCAGCAATGTGAAAAAAACGAAGACGCCGACAACTATGCCCGCCGATTTGGACATGGGGAGCTTTTTCGGGTCCATGCAATGAAAACCGATTGCCGTCAAAACGACCGACCAGAGTATGAAAACGTCAAAAGAGGACGCCAAAGCACTCAGCCATTTTGGATCGCTCATGCTCATGTAGGCCCCTGGATTCGAGCCTACAAAATTGTAAGGGTTGCCGAGAGTGCTCGGATCTTTCAAGGCAAGAATGAGGATTCCGAGGAGTTCGCGAATACCTCCTGGCACCATTGTAAACGCGATGACCGCTAAAGATTTTCCGAAAGTAAGCCTCGCTCCACCAAAGAGCGCATATGCTCCCCAGTAGATTAAGGCAAGAAACAGTGCCAAAAACGGGGTTCCAAGGACTCCGCGTACATAGCAAAAGATCTGGTTGCCTTTTGCTCCTCTGTCAATTGCCAAATCTTTTTGATCAGCTGGGATCTGCTGACCGCGAGGGCTACTCATAAGCTGTTCTTCAGAGAAAGATCTCCAATCTGCCTTCTTTGCGAGGAAAACATTCATGGAGAGGCCAATGAGGGTCAATAAAACAATTGGGGCCGCCCAGGAAGGTTTTCGAGCAATATCTTCGAAAGTGCTTTTCGGGGAGAACAAAACGCCGAAGATTCGGCCGAATGGACTGAGGTTGCGTAGTACTGCCTGCTGAAAGGAACTACGCAAGAGCACTGGGAAATATTTCAGTGGGCGGATTCTAACGCAGAAGAGGGGAAAGTTGACAGTCGCGACCGAGTCGGGATCTAGCGCCGGGAAAGCGGGATGACGAATTTCAACGCGGTGTGGGTCGCGGAAAAGCCGACGACTTTCACGTCTTTCAGGCCGGTTTTGCGGCCGGTGGCGAGGACGTCGTTTTCGGTGATCTGCTTCTGGCCTTTGGGATAGACAATCCATACCGCCGCGGCACCGTGAATGGCTTTTGCGATTTTGGGCAACGCTGCCAAATCTCGTTTTGAATCCGCGGCGAAGAAGACCCACTCCGAATCTGTGGCAACTTTACCCTTGCTCACGGACTTCGTGAGCCCGGTAACTTCGTGAAGAAACTTCAGCTCGAACTCGCCCAGGAGAGATACTTGCGCTCCCGGTTTGACTCCCAGCTTTTCAATGCGCGATTTCGGATGAAGAATCTTCTCGCACCACTTCTCAGCGGCCGCGCCGAGGTGAAAAACCGCGAGTCCTTCCGCAGTTTGCAAGCGCAGTTCGCCGTCCACCGCTTTCGCCGATTTGATCGTGGACAAAGGAATCTTCAGCCGGAAGCCGCCGCGGAAAAAAATCTCGCTCGTTTCGAGCAATGCCTTCCCTTCGGACCTCTGCTCGCCGAACCAGACCATACATTTCAATTCGTTTCCCACGGCAGTTCACCTCCCTATGGCCAATTTGTTCCGCAAGACTGAGCGCTCTTCCGTGCTCATCGCCCCGGCGATGGCGCCCACGATAGTAAACTAATACGCTCCATGGCGACGACTGCTACGCATACGGTGGACTGGAAGCTGATCTGGGCACAGCGCGGATTCCGCTATTTCTTTGTGGCCATGTTTGTGTCGCTCTTCGGCAGCGGGATGAACTTCGCGGGCGTGAGCTGGTACATCCTGGCAGCCACGCATTCGACCGTGAAGGTCAGTTGGCAGGTCATCGTCATGACCCTGCCGGGACTTTTCGTGCCGTTCCTCGGCGGCGTGCTGATCGATCGCATCGACCGGCGTTACCTGGGAGTCGCGCTCGACCTTGTGCGCGGTTTTTTCGTCCTCGCCACTGCGTACATCGCCTGGCGCGGGCACCTTCAGCTTTGGCATTTGTATGCGATGACGCTGATCACGGGGACCGGCTCGGCGATGTACTGGGCCACGGTGAACGCGCTGGTGCAAGAAGTCATCCCCGCAAGCCAATTCACCGGCGCGAACGCCGCCGTGCTGGTCGGCGTACAGAGCGGAATGCTGATCGCGGGCGCGCTCGTCGGCTTCCTTTACAACTCCGCCGGAATCGCAGGGATTCTTTTTATCGATGGACTGACTTATTTTGTGTCGGCCTATTGCTTGTACCAAGTACGCCGCGGGTACGTCTCGCCGCGGGAGCATCAGCGGTATCCGCGAGAATACAACGAAGCGACGGAAGCGACCGCCGAAGCTCTCGAGACTGTGGAGAATCCGGAAGTCGCCGAGGCGGGGCTTTCGCTGGCGGTTTATGCCGACATGCGTGAAGGCTTCGCCTACCTGAAGCAACAGCCGCTGGTGTTGGTGCTGGGCATCACCCATTCCATCATGATGGCCGGCGTGGTCAGCGCCAACGTCGTGTTGGTCGCGCTGGCGAACGACATTCTGCATTCCGGGCCGCAGGGCCTGGGCTTTTTGGAAACAGGGTGGGCCACCGGCGCGATTATCGGCGGATTGATTGCCAGCCAACTGCGGCCGGCGTTGCGCATGCCGCTCTATGTTGCGGCGTGCGCCGGGCTCGCGGTGGGGCATATGGCGACGCCGTTCGTCGCGTTTCTCGTGGGCGCGGTGATGATGCAGATCCTGTTTGGATTTTGCCGGGCGCTGGGCGGAGTCGTCGCGCAATCTTCGCTGATGGCCATCGTGCCGCGACACTTTATGGGGCGCACGCAATCCGCGATGGCGATTCTGACGACCGTCGTGCAACTCTTCATGAGCGTTGCACTTGGATGGGTCGCGCAGGGCGCCGGCCTGATTGCCGGTTATGCGCTCCTCGCGTTGCTCTACATGGGATCCACGATCTCCGCCATCCGCGCGCGCCAACTTATGCGATAGGCGGCCGCAGCGGTTTCACCGCTCACCGGTTATAGGTGCTGTCGCCTGATCCGGAGCCGGCGCGACATGCACGTTCTTGCCACCAAGCAAATCCACCGCAGCCTGATAGAGCTTGGCGCGAAGCTGGTAGCGTTCGTTGGCCCGCGTGATGTAGCGCACGGCGATTTCGATGCCCCCGATAATCGGCTTTACGTTAATGGCGGGCGCAGCTGATAAAGCGTTCATCTGCCGCGAACTCGCCGCACGTTGCCACTCCTGTTCGGCCTGTTTCGCGGATTCCGTTGTCGCTTCGGCGACCTTTTTCTGAATGGCATCAACGACCGGATACGGGTCTTGCCCCGTGGGAAGCACTACCTGCAATTCATCCCACATCCATTGGCCGGAGGTCGAGAAATTGAAGTAGTGGCCTTCGATCGCGTAGCTGTTGGTGAACGTCACGCGCCGTCCCGTCGGGTGGCCCGAATCCGTCCAGTTGCCGGTTTCCAGCAAAACGGTGTGGAACATTCCGAGTTCGACGACTTCCCCGGTTACTCCATTGATTTCCACCCAATCTCCCAGCCGCACGCCGTTTTTTCCCATGAGCACGAACCAACCGAGGAAGCCCACGATAAAATCTTTCAGTGCCACCGTCAGACCCGCGCCGGCAAGCCCGAGAATCGTTCCGAGCTGACTCGGGGGCCCAAATATCACCAGCAGAATGAAGAGCACCGCGCAGATCTGTACGGCCACGCGCGTAACCGTGCGCATCGTTTCGACCTGCCGGCGATCCAGGGAGGTTTTGCCGAGCAGCCGCTCAAGCCAGCTATCGAAGAAGATTCCGACCAGCAAGATCCCAAAAATAATGACCAGCCCAATCAACATTCGGTGAATGACCGACCGCTGCTTGGCGGCAAGGACATCCGTCCATTTGGCATACACATCGGCCAGTTGTTTTTGGTCGTCGATCCGTTTGCCAAAACCCGCCAAAGTTTTTTGCTCGGAAGCGCGCAGCTTGGTGGCCTTCACCAGATTGGTCGACTCTTCGCGGTTCAGATTCGAAGGTTTTCTGGAACCGCCAGCGGCACTGGACGTCGCTTGCGTGTCCATCTGTGCTGCGTGGGCCTTATCAGAGCTGATCTGCGATTCCAACGCATTGTGCCGGGCTGTCAGCGAAATCGCTAGAGCTTCCGCATCTTGCTTCGCGCGCCAGAGAAGTAGTTGTTTCTGGTGAAGCGCCGACCATCGCTGCACCCGGTGAATCAATCCCTGTGCTTCGACGGAATTGTCGACCGACACGTGCATGGTGTCCGCCACATGCGAGGTGGCTTCGTGCTCTTCGACCATCGACTGGATTCGGCCCTTCGGATCTCCGCCGGCTCGGATCAAATCCTGTTTGGCATCGTCGGCTTCATCCTGATCCAGCTCCTGCTTCGCTTTCGCGACATCCAGCTGGTCATCCAAGGCATCCTTTTTGTCCGCGCCGGCCTTTTCGTAGGCGGCAGTGAGCCGCGCGATCTCGGCCTTATCCGCTTCGACGGCCCTCTCCGACTGCTGCAGCCGCGCTTCTATCTCCTTGGCCTCGGCGCTTAGTACCGGTGGATGCTCCTGGGCGTCGCGCACGGCCGCTGCAAAAGCGAGGTCCATATCGTGGTCCCCGAGCCGCAGTGCTTCTTGGGCAAAAGGCAATTCCTCTGCGGTGGTCGGCATCTGTGCCAACCGCTGTGCGGTCAATAGCGGCGTTTGATCGACAATCGGTCCCCGTGCTGCCCCACCATACGCGGCCTCTGTTTTTATCGTGGGCACACTTGCCGGCTGCCCCGTGCGGAACAATCCATAGGAACCTGCGCCCAGCAGCGCAAGCAGCACGATCGCGGCAATTTTTCGCTTCGTCTTCATGGTTCGCTACGGCCCACTCTCTATTCTAGTACGCAGGGAGACAATCCGGCGCGTTCAGTTCGTTCGTTTTCGCAATCTGCACTGAGTTGTTCCCGGCGAATCGGCAAGGGCTTTGACTACCGGGCACCGCTCGTACAGAGACGTTGTGAAAACTCCAGGGTTGACGCTGTTGTGCGCTCATCATAACTCTGCTCCTTGAAAATCCGGGATGTGATACGAATGCTGAAGGCCGACGGTTGGGCCTTGGTGCGGACACGAGGCAGCCACCGGCAATACAAACATCCTGTTAAACTGGGTTGGTAACTGTCCCCGGAAAGCCGGGTGACGACTTAGCCCCGGGAACATTTGACAGTATTCTGAAACAGGCAGGGTTGAAGTCATGAAAAAATATTTGATCGTCATTGAGCGTACGCAGACTGGTTTTTCAGTCTACTCACCGGATTTGCCGGGTTGCGTTTCGACTGGTCGGACCCGTGAAGAAGTGGAGCAAGACATGAGAAAGGCAATTGCGTTCCACCTCGACGGACTGCGTGAGGAAGGACAGGCGGTTCCCGAACCACGGACGTACTCGGCATACATCGAACTGCCGGCATAGCTGTCCGTCACTCTTTGGAATTGATTGGCTTGGCGGTGGCGAAGAGTTAAGATAACAACATGCTGGTGAAAGTTGAAGTCTATAACGACGGCGAATCGTGGTGTGCACGCGGGATCGGGGAAGACATCTTCACCCAAGGCAGCACCGTCGACGAACTGTATGAGAACATCCGCGAAGCCGTCGCTCTTCATTTCGAGGGCCGGACTCCTGCTTCTGAGATTGACATCCTTGTCGTCTCCGAATTGAAACCCCTCTATGCCCCGGCTGCCTCAGATTAGCGGCCGCAAACTCATCCGTTTGTTGGAATCTCTAGGCTACGAAACTCTGCGCCAACGAGGGAGTCACGTGCGGTTACGTAGAATTTCAGCAGCGGGTGAACACAACGTGACCGTTCCCGATCACAAGGTGGTGCCAAAGGAACGCTGAACGACATATTGACAAGAGTCAGTATCTGGACCGGCCTTTCAAAAGAAGAACTAATCAGGCGGCTCGGCTAGCTAGAAAGCTCGTTCCAAACAAGAGGGCCCCCCCAACTGTCGGAAGGCGCGTTCTGTTTCGAGCTCCGCTTTTTCCTAGAGATAATCGCGCGAAGGGCCTTCGAGGAAAGCGCGTAGCTTGCGCGAACGCGACGGATGTCGCAGTTTGCGCAGCGCCTTGGCTTCGATCTGGCGGATGCGTTCGCGCGTGACTGCGAACGACTGGCCGACTTCCTCGAGCGTGTGCTCGCTGCCGTCGTCCAAGCCGAAGCGCATCTTGATGACTTTTTCTTCGCGCGGCGTCAGCGTCTTCAACACGGAAGAGGTTTGTTCCTTCAAATTCAAGTTGATGACCGCATCGGACGGCGAAACCACCGCTTTGTCTTCGATAAAGTCACCCAGGTGCGAATCTTCCTCTTCGCCGATCGGAGTCTCCAGCGAAATCGGCTCCTGCGCGATCTTCAGAATCTTGCGCACCTTGGACACCGGAATGTCCATGCGCTTGGCGATTTCTTCGCTGGTCGGCTCTCGGCCAAGCTCCTGCACCAACTGGCGGCTGGTGCGCACCAGTTTGTTGATCGTCTCGATCATGTGCACGGGAATACGAATCGTGCGCGCTTGGTCGGCGATGGCGCGGGTGATGGCCTGCCGAATCCACCACGTCGCATACGTCGAAAACTTGTACCCGCGGCGCCACTCAAACTTGTCCACCGCCTTCATCAAGCCGATGTTGCCTTCCTGAATCAGGTCGAGGAATTGCAATCCGCGGTTGGTGTATTTCTTGGCGATCGAAACAACCAGTCGAAGGTTCGCTTCGATCAGTTCTTTTTTGGCCTGCTCGGCTTCCGCTTCGCCGCGGTGAATGAAGGTCAGCGTGCGCTTCAGTTCGGTGAGTCCGACTTCGCTGGCTTCCTCAATGTCTTTCAGTTCGGTGCGGCGCGTGCGCAGTTCCTTGCGCGCCTCTGCGGCGACGTCGCCCTTGGCCACGTCCGCGCGGCGCTCCAGGCGTCCCGCTTCGCGCTCCAGCGATTGCAGCCGCTCGACGGTGCCGCGCATCTTGTCGATCAGCCGCTTTTTCTCAAACGGATTGAAATCGATGTCGCGAATGGCTACGGAAATTTCCACGCGCGTCCGAGCCACGTCCCACTTCGCGCGAATGTACGACCTCTTCTTTGACTTTAGTGTTTTGTCTAGCTTGGCGGCCTGCTTCAGCGCGGTCTCGTACAGTTTCGCAATCTTGTCGATGTATTTCAGCGTCTGCTTGGTCTTGTTGGCGATTTTCTCTTCGGTCAGCTCTTCGTCATCGAACTGCACGATTTCTTTGATCGAGCGGACGCCCTTACGCAAATCGTCGCCGACGGCGATCAGTTCCTTAATAACAATCGGCGAGCGGGTAATCGACTTCATCACCACAAGCTGGCCGCGCTCGATGCGCTTGGCGATGGTGACTTCGCCTTCGCGCGTCAACAGCGGCACGGTGCCCATCTCGCGCAAATACATGCGGACGGGGTCGTTCGTCTTTTCCAGCGAACCGGGTGTCAGGTCAAGGTCGCTGCTGCCTTCATCGGAGTGCGCGTCGTCCTTGACGACGACTTCGTGATCGCCGGACTCCGAGGAAACTTCCACCGCGCGCGCGGCTTTCGCCGAAGCCTGGTCCTCATAAATCTCGATGCCGTTCCGCTCGAAAGTGGTGAGCAGATCGTCGATCTCTTCCGAAGAATGCACCTCTGCCGGAAGCGAATCGTTTACTTCGTCGTAGAGCAAGTACCCGCGCTCTTTGCCGACGGCAATGAGCTGGCGTACCGCATCGTATTTCTCTTCAAGGCCTACTGCTGCCACAAATTCCTCCCGCTTCTTAACTGCAATCGCAAAAACACACGGGCCTACCGGGGACCATCGTTATTATTCGCAGACGCACGCGCAGGCTGGCGCGCAGGCGCAAACCACGGGGGAATTTCCCCAGAAGATCGCTCGCTTTTTTGATTGAAAACCTCTGCGCCGCGCCGCTTGCCCACCGGTAGCTCCGTGCGTCGCCCGCTTCCCGCACTTTGGGAGCCCGGCCCCTGCCGCTAAACACACTTATATAGATGCGTTTAACGGCAAAACCGTTACTCGCGAAAACCCTATTACGCTACACGTTTAAGTCCTATCTCGTCAACGTTTTAATTCGTGGATTTCTGTGGAAGACTTCGTGGCCAGGGTTTAAGCTCGCTCCCCATTGGAAGGCGGCATTTGACGTGGCATCCGTGTTTTCACATGCGGTCGCGGCCCTCGGTATAGGTGCCTTTATTTACCGCCCAGGGACGCCAAAACGAGTTTGGGTGGTGGGCGCAGCCTGCTCCGTGATTCCCGACCTTGATGTGATCGGGTTTCGATTCGGCATCCATTATGGCGACTTCTGGGGCCACCGCGGCTTTACGCATTCGCTCCTCTTCGCCGCTCTCCTGGCGAGCGCCGTGATGTTGGCGGCGTTTCGTCACGAATCGCCCGGCTTAGACCGACTCCGCATATGGATTTGTTTATTCGTGGCCACCGTCAGCCATGGTCTCCTTGATGCCATGACGGACGGCGGCCTGGGAGTCGCCTTCTTCTCCCCGTTCGATAATCACCGTTATTTTCTTCCTTTTAGGCCGATTCACGTGTCACCGATCGGCGCGGGGCGATTCTTCACCCATCGAGGTCTTGAAGTTCTTCAGAGCGAACTCCTCTGGATTTGGCTTCCGGCCGCGCTGCTGGCGCTACCGGTCTGGCTGATGCGCCGGCGGGCTGCGCCTTCCACGTAGCCCGGTTTCCAGGCTCAGAAGCACAGAACCTGTCACCGAGCCCCTACTTTTCGCTTGACTTCTGTTACAATTAACGTACATTAGTTTCTAGGTAAACATGCGCGATTCCGTTATACATTGAGTTTGAGACCGGGCGATCCCGGCGGTGCCGTACTCCGTCGAAACTAGAGATCCCCGAGTTGTGCTTCTCGCCTCAGGCAACTTCTATAGAATCAACGCATATAGAAATGCCCGCAAGTGTTGATTCTAAACCATTTGCATGGACTGTAAGCCCTTTAGATGCAACACTTACAAAAAACCCGGGGGGAGGGGTGTTATGGCTGGCGCTCCAATTCCGATCGCATAGCCTTTCGACGGTCACCTCGCCGCGGCCAGGCGACGCATCAACTGCTGCTTCTTTTCCAGGAGTCCGCGAAGTTCCGGCGCCGCCGGGTTGGCCTCGATGCTGCGTTGCACGTCGGCCAGCTCCCGCTCCGCCTGCCTATGCTGAAGCGCCTCGATGCAGCTCATGGCCTCTTCCCAGGTTGGCTCGTTGGCCTCCTCGAACAGAATCTCGAAGAGCAGCCGCCGGTCGCGCTCCTCCAGCGCCGCTCCCACTTCGGCGGCCTGCAGAGGCTGGCCGGACAGGCTGGCAATCACCAGCGCCGCAAAAATCTTTTCCGTCTCCAGGCCGTGGTACAAGCGGGCATTTTGTAATTGCTTGGCAAGCTCCTGCCGGAAGCCTTGCGCCTCCGCGAGCATGCGAATCAACCGCCGCTCGACCGGCTTCGCAGCGCGTCCCAAGAGTTCCGGCTGCGTCTTGATTTCGCTGCGCCGCTCCTTCGCTGCTTTGGTCAATGCCGAGCGCAGCAGCGGCTCATCGATGCGAAGTTGTTGCGCGACCCGCGTGGCCCATTCCGAACGCAAAATGCCGCTCGGGATTTTCTGAATATACGGCAAGAGGAAATTCAGCGCCCGCTGTTTCCCTTCCGCGGTCGTCAAATCCATTTGCCGCGCGCGTGCAATCAAATAGTCCACATAAGGCGGCGCTTCCTTCAGCAGTTTGAGGTATTCGTCCTTCCCGCGTTCGCGGATGAATAAGTCCGGATCGGCTTTCTTGTTGCCAATCGGTGGCAGCGCCAGCACGCGAACTTCAAAATCATGCTCAAGCAGGAGCGAGAGTGATCGCTCTGTCGCCGCTTGTCCCGCGGTGTCCGGGTCGTAATTCACGATGACGCGCCGCGTGAAGCGTCCGAGCAATTTGATCTGCGGCTCGGCAAGGCTGGTGCCGCAACTTGCCACCACATTGCTGATCCCCGCGCGCGCCACCGCGATCGCATCCATGTACCCTTCGACGAGGATCGCGAAGTCTTGCCGCCGCAGCGCTTCCTTGGCGCGGTCCATGTGGTACAGCACGTTGCTCTTGGAATAGATCGGCGTCTCGGGCGAGTTGAGATATTTCGGCATGTCGTCGCCCAGCGCGCGCGCTCCGAACGCCACGATCTTCCCCGATTCGTTTGATATGGGAAAGGTAATGCGCCGTCGGAACCGGTCGAACAAACGCCCCGCGCTCTGGTCGCGGGAGACAAGTCCTGAATCCACCAGCAATTTATCGTTGTATTTTGGTTTCAGATGACGCAGCAGCGCATCGCCGCCGCTCGGCGCGTAACCAATTCCAAAACCCGCGATGGCGTCCTTATCTAGCCCGCGATCTTCGAGATACGCCCGAGCCGCTTTGCCTTCCAGCGTTCCTTCGAGCTGCTTTACGAGAAATGTCTGCGCCTCGCGGTGCATTTCCACGAGAACCGAACGCTGTTGATTCTCTTTTCGTTCCTCTGGCGAGCGCTCCTTCTGCCGCGGAATGGCGATCCCGCATTTCTCCGCGACCACCTTCACGGCCTCGGGAAATTCGCACTTCTCCATGTCCATCACGAAGTTGTAAACGTCGCCACCTTTGCCGCACCCGAAGCAATAGAAAATTTGCTTGATCGGAGAAACTGTGAATGACGGCGTCTTCTCCTGGTGAAACGGGCAAAGCCCGCTGAAATCCTTACCGGTTTTCTTCAGACGCACGTATTCGCCAACAACGCGAACAATGTCCGCCTGCTGTTTCACCTTGTCTGCAAATGATCCCGCTTCCGCCATTCCGCTCTTTAGTGAAAATCAGTGCTTCGCGTAGTCATTCTTGTAGACTGCGCCAGCCTTCATCACAAACTTCACGTGCTCGAGTATCGAAACGTCCTTCGTCGGATCGCCATCCACAGCGACGACGTCCGCCCATTTGCCGGGCTCCAACGAGCCAACCAGATACTTCGGCCCCAGCAGGTCGGAAGCGTTGATGGTCGCCGCCTGAATCGCTGCCAGCGGCGTCATTCCAAGACTCACGTAAACGTGGAACTCGCCCGCATTCAGTCCGTGGGGATAGACAGCCGCATCTGTGCCAAAAGCCACCTTCACACCGGCGGCAAACGCCTTCCCGGTGTTCTTGCGCATCGCCGCGATCACGTCGCGCATTTTCTGCTTCGAGTATTCTGGCACGTCGCTGCGCTCCATGTTCTTTTCCATGTATTCGCCGAGAAAGAGCGTCGGCACGAGATACGTTCCGTTTTTCTTCAGCGTGGCGATCGCGGCGTCATCCATCAAATGGCCGTGCTCGATCGAATCGACGCCCGCCTCCGAAGCCCAGCGTACTCCTTCAGCCCCGTGAGCGTGCGCGGCCACGCGCCGACCAAGCCGGTGTGCGTCCGCGACGATGGCCTTCATCTCCTCGAGCGTGTATTGCGAGGCGTTCGGATCATCGCCCTTCGATAACACCCCGCCGGTGGCGCAAATCTTGATGACGTCCGCGCCATACTTGATGATTTCGCGAACTCGATGCTGTACCGCCTCGACGCCATCCGCTACTCCTTCTCCTTGAAAGTGAAAAGCTGGCGGCAGCAAGTTCTCATCGCAGTGCCCGCCGGTGATTCCCATAGCCGGGCCGGAGGCAACGATACGCGGTCCAACGACGTCGCCATCGTTTATCGCATCGCGCAGCGCGATGTCTGCGTAATCCTTCGCGCCCACGTTGCGCACCGTTGTAAAACCAGCTTCGAGTGTCCGCCGGGCATTCCGCGCGCCATGCAGCGCTTCGCGCGCCGTTGAAATCTTCAAACCTTCATAGGAGAGCGAACTCAGTTCAAAAGTCAGATGCGTGTGCATGTCGATCAGGCCGGGCAGCACTGTGGCATCCGGGAGATCGACCGTCGTGTCGCCCGTGGCAGCCATAATTTCGCTGGACGGCGCGATCCGTGCAATCTTGTCGCCCTCAATCACGATGGCCTGGTTCGTGCGCAACTCTCCCGTGCGGACGTTGAGCACACGCCCCGCCCGAATCACGGTCCTCTTCGGTGCAGGCGCTTGCGCGCTCGCCGTGATCGCCATCAAAGCAATTATCGCCAGAACCACACAGGCGGCTATTTTCCAGCGGCCGATTTCTCGTGTTGTCCTTACCCGTGATATTACATTCTTCAGAACATTCATCCAGGCACCCCGTTGTGAATTGGCTTTCGGAACGTGGCGAGTATAGCAAAGCAGCGCGGCCTGCATCTCTATCGAAGCAAGTTTCAGATGCTTGCCTATTTTCTACTTTCTATTTTCTGATTTCCGTTTTCTATCTCTGCAGTTCCACGACAGTGATGGCCTTCCCGCCATGCTCCTCGGTCTCAAACGAATGTTTCTCCACCAAAGGATGCGAAGCCAGGAACTCGCCAATCCCCTTGCGGAGCGCGCCCGTCCCATGTCCATGAATGATTCTGATATGCGCTTTGTGCGCGAGCGCGGCGTCATCCAGGAATTTGTCCAGACGGTCCGTGGCTTCTTCCACGGTCATGCCTATTACGTTGATTTCATCAGAAGTGCCGCCTTCGCCACGCTGCGAAGTCACCGTTACACTCTGCAGTTTGGCTGACGGCAAACTTGACTTCGCCGCGGAGGCTGCGTCTTCTATGCCGGTAATTTCGTCCAGCGCCACTTTCATCCGCAGCGGCCCGGCTTCGATCTCCACGGAAGAGCCGTCAAGCCTGCGGAAAATGACCGGCTTGCTGAATCCGCGCACGCGAATCTTCGCGCCGGGCTGCAGCCGGTCCGCGCTGACCGTTTCTAACGAAGCGGCATGAGCGCCAAGATCGGATTGCGATTCCGATATCGTTTGCACGACGGCTGCGTTCAACTCTTCACGCGCCTCGCCGCGGACGTCCTGCATCTTCCGCCGCGCCGTTTTCTCCAACTGCGCGCGCAGCTCTCGTTCTTTCACCGCTTCGACGACGCGCGCCACATTCTCGTCAAAGCGCTTCTGCATCTCCCCGAACTGTGCTTCCAGTTCCTTGATGCGCCTCTGCTGCCGCTCAACCCACTCGGTGCGCAGCTTTTTGCGCTCTTCTTCCAGCGCATGCCGTTCGTTGGTCATCTGTTTTTGCATGCGATCCAGTTCGTCGCGGCTGCGATGCAGATAAGCGATCAGGTCGCTGGCTTCGCGCGACTCTGGCGTCAGGAGCGATCTGGCGCGTTCGATAATTCCTGCGGCCAGGCCCAGTCGCTTGGCAATGGCGATCCCGCTTGAGCCGCCCGGCACGCCCACCATCAAGCGATACGTGGGCCGCAGATTCACGTCGTCGAATTCCACGGCGGCGTTTACCACTCCCGGCGCAGTCGATGCGTAAGCTTTCAGCCGGTCATGATGCGTGGTCGCGAGCACGATGCAGTTCTTCGCGCGAAACTCGTCCAGCAGCGCCACGGCCAGAGCGGCGCCTTCTTCCGGCGCAGTCCCAGTGCCCATTTCATCCACTAACACGAGCGAGCGCGGTGTCGCTTCTTCCAACATAGTCTTCAAGTTCAACATATGCGCCGAGAACGTGGACAAATCCGCCGCGATCGATTGCTCGTCGCCGATGTCCACGAGCACGCGATCGAACAACGGAAGGACAGCGCGCTGCGCTGCCACGGGAATCCCAGACTGCGCCGCGAGCGCCGCCATTCCCGTCGTTTTCAACGCCACGGTTTTGCCGCCGGTGTTTGGTCCGCTGATCACCAGCACGCGCTCTTCTCCGCCGAGCGTCAACGTCATCGGAACGATGGCGCGACTTTCTTTGCGGAGTTTGTCTTCCAGGACCGGGTGACGCGCTCCTTCCAACCGCAGTTCATTGGTCGCCGAGAATTCCGGCATCGCGGCGTCAAACTCCCGCGCGAATCGCGCCCGGGCAAACACGCTGTCGAGTTCCGCAATCGTCTCCGCTGCCGCCAGGAGCGGTTCACGGATCATTTGCAACTTCTCTGTGAGTTCGCGCAGAATCCGCAGGATTTCGGCGGCTTCATCCTCAGCAAGCTGCACAAGTTGATTGTTCGATTCGACGGTCTCGAACGGCTCCATGAACACCGTTTGTCCCGTCGCGCTGGCTCCATGCACCACGCCGGGAATTGTTCGGCGATTTTCGGCCCGCACAGGAATCACGAAGCGGTCGTTGCGCAGCGTGACGTAGTCTTCTTCCGCTTCCGCATTCCGCGTGCGCAAAATCTGCTTCAGATTTTTTTGAATGGTATCGCGCGTTTCCGCGATGCTTACTCGGATCCGCCGCAACGTCACCGAAGCATCGTCGCTGATCTCGCCGTTCGGAAGCACGCATCGCCGGATCGCCGTATGCACATCTCGAAAATCTCCAAGCGAGGCGGCCCGAGCCGCCAATAAAGGAAAGCTTGGCGCTTCTTCGCGGAACTGCTGCCGCGGCCATGCCGCCGTTTCCAGCAACGACGCCGCATCCAGAAATTCGCCCGGCTCCAGCGCCATGCCAGGCCCCTCGATCCGTTCGAGCCAGCCGTGTGGATCGGCCAGTGCACCAAAGCCCAGTTCGCGCCCTGCGCGCAGCCATTCCCCGGCTTCGCGAATCAGTGCGAACGCAGATTCGAGCGCCGCGCGTTCCATTCCTGGCTCAAGACGATCCACAGCTCGTCGCCCGGGCGCGCAAGTCGTCCTGAGCCGCAGCAATTCCCGCAGCTTGTCGAACTCCAATACGTCTTGGGCCGTTCGTGACATCGTCAGGTTTGCTTCAACCTCGTGGTCAGATGACTCGCGACGTCGCCCGGCGTTTCCGCGACATAGACCAGCCGCCCGTTGGCCTCGCCCCACGGCGCTGGATGTCCTAACTCAACCTGCCGCACACGTTCCAGCACCGGCTGCCAGAAATCTCCAAGCACGGCAAACGGTTTTCCCGTCATCACCGACTTGTTCAGCATTTCCCACACGACTGCGAGTTCCACCAGGGTTCCTGTTCCGCCTTTGCATGCCACAAACGCGTCTGCACACCGGATAAGTTCAAAGAGCCTCTCTTCCCAAGTTTTCATCCGCACTTCGAGGTCAATCCAAGAATTCAGCTTTGCATTCGTGAAAAAATCCGCAGTCACTCCGTATGTTTTCCCGCCAGCTTCTTTCGCGCCGCGCGATACCGCTTCCATCACTCCGCCATAACCGCCGCTGCAAACAGAGAAACCGTGCTTCGCCAAGGCTCGTCCCAGGGTCCGCGCTTCTTCGTAGTCAGCGGCCCCTTCCCGCGGACGAGAGCTTCCAAACACGGTCACGACGAGTTCTTTCCCCATATACGGCCCTCTATGTTTACTGTGGGTGTTTGTGCCCCAACGCGCGCTTCGGCGGCGTAATGTTGAACTCCTCGAGCATCGCCACGCACAATCCGGTCAAAGCATCCGCCGCTTCGTGACTCTTCCCACCCTGGTTGTTGCTCAGAAACGAAAAAATCAGGCGCCGGCCGCCCGCTGTTTCTGCAAATCCTGAAAGCGTCCTCACATGTTCGACCGAGCCCGTCTTCGCGTGAATCCGTCCTGCCGCCGGCGTGTTTTTCATGCGGTCTTCCAGCGTGCCATCTACTCCCGCCACGGGCAATGACGCATAGTAGGGCCCGGACCAGGATTGCTTCTGAGCAAAGTTCAGCAGCGCCACAATGGCACGCGGCGTCACCAAATCGTGCCGCGACAATCCGGAAGCGTCCGTTTGGATCACGTCGCCCGGCGCAATTCCCGCGGCCACGTAAAAGTCCGCTGGAACTTTCATCAAGTCGTCCGTCGTGACCCACATCCCACCTTGTCGAGTCACCGTCCGCAGCAGCATTTCCGTATGCAGATTCTGGCTGATCTTGTTGATCAGTTTCAGCGCATCACCCAGCTGTACTGAAACGTGTTCCGCCAGTACGACGGGATCGGCGCCGGGTTCGGCAGGAGCGTGGCGGGCTCTCGCAACGCCGGCTACTTTTACTCCGCGCTCCTCCAGCAGCCGCTGCAATGTGGCTGCTGCATGCTGCGCCGGCTCTTCAATCGCGAGAACCAGTTTACGCGGCGCGCTCCTCGCCGGCAGGCTCCCTTTGACCACCACCAAATTCGATCCTGGCTCCCGCGTGAGTGTCAGATCCGGTTTCGCGTCCGCGGCCGAAGTGGTTACGTCATTTTCCACCATAAAATCCGGCGTGGCTGGAGTTACCGCCGCCTGCACAGGATTGCCTGCCTGTTCGCCCGGCGTAAGTGTCAGCGCTACCGTGTTGTCATCCAAGACGATCGCGGAAATCGCCGCTCCGTATTCCCACACCATGTCGTCGATCTCCCAGCCATTCGGATAGCGTTCCCGCGGAAAATAGCTGTCGTCGCCAATCACATCCCCGGAAATTTGCTTGACTCCCTTGGCCACCAGCGCGTCCGCAAGCCCCACAAGCGCTTTCTCTGGCGGACCGTCAAACTCTTCCTTCAGTTCATAGGGGAATTTCCTGTTCGAGAGATTCGGATCGCCGCGCCCGACGAGCATCACGTCGCCGTTCAGCACGCCTGCACTTGAAATCGTTCCCTGAGTCTCCAGCGTCGTATGGAAGCGGTAGTCCGGCCCCAGTTTCGCCAGCGCCAGCGCGGTGGTGAACAGCTTCATGTTCGAAGCCGGCACGAAATACTTGTCCGCGTTCTGCTCGTACAGCGTCTCGCCGCTCTCGGCGTCCGCGATGAGCACTCCCCACTCCCCTTTGCTCGCCGGTGTCGTTGCAAGCAAGGATTCCGCGCGCGCGGCAAATGTCGCGGTGGCTTTCTTCGAAGCCGCGCTCTGTTTCTTTGCGCCGCAGCACACCGGTTCTGTTTTTGCTTTTGCTTGCGCGCCCAAGCGCGGCGCGCCTATTCCAAACGCCCACACAGTGCTGGCCGCGGCTATCGCCGCACATTGCTGCAGGAATTTTCTTGTTCTCATTTCCCTCTCGTGCGCGAGGCTGCACGCAAAAGTATAATCGAAAGGCAACTCTTTCTGTCTTATGAGCGTCCCAGCAGAACTAACCCTGCATCATTCCTAAACCAGGTCTCAGGGTTGCACCTGGCGAACGGAAACTCTATGATGCTCTTAGCCCAGAAAACTACGTCGAGGTGATTCGTGCTCAAGCGATTGATTTCGTTGCTGATGTCATGGGCCCTGGTCGCTCTTCCTCTTTCCGCAAAAGAGGACAAAAAGGAGACCGATCGTCTGGACAATTGCGGCACCGTTCTCAAGGAAATTCTGGACATCCCGGATGACATTCCTCCGGACTTGCTTGACAAAGCCGAGTGCGTCATCATTTTCCCCTCGGTGCTCAAAGCTGCTTTCATTGTCGGCGGCAGCTACGGCCGCGGCGCTATGACCTGCCGCACCGGTGAACATTTCACGGGGCCTTGGGGCGCGCCCTCCATGATGGCGCTCGAAGGCGGCAGCGTGGGCTTCCAGCTTGGTGGCCAGGCTACCGACTTTGTCCTGCTGGTTATGAATCCGCGCGGCGCCAAGGCCATTCTGCACAGTAAGGTTAAGCTCGGCGCAAACGCTTCTGCCGCCGCCGGCCCCAAGGGCCGCGATGCCGAAGCCGCCACAGACGCCACCCTGCGGGCCGAAGTTCTGACCTACTCCCGAGCCCGCGGCTTGTTTGCCGGAATCTCGCTGGAAGGCTCTACCCTCCGGCCGGACAACGACGGCAACGAAAGGATTTACAACAAGAAGGTTGATGCGGAGGCTATTGTTCGCAAGGGCGCCGTCGCTGTTCCTCCCGCCGCCCAAGAACTTATCGGCGTACTCAATAAGAAGTCTCCCAAGAACCTGTCCGACCCGGCTTCGCTCAAAGAATAGTTACATTCAACAGACGCGTTCCCGAACACCCCGGCTTCATCGGGGTGTTCTTTTTTTTGCCCGTAACTTGCGTTCTCGCTGGCTCGTAGCTCTAGAAGAGATTTCACTTGACACACGAACAATAATGACTCCAATTCGCAGTCGGAGGCCATCCAGCTCGCTTTCCTCACTTTTCTCCCCCGCATCTTTTTCTCCGGCTATATTTTCCCGCGCGAGACCATGCCCCTCATCTTCTACGTCATCAGTTATTTCATTCCCGCGAGCTATTACATCAACATCACCTGCGGCATCATCCTGCGCGGCGCAGGGCTTTCTCATCTCTGGCTCGACGGCCTGGCGCTTTACGCCATGGGCTCCATCCTTCTTCTCATCGCCGCCCGCCGCTTCCAGAACAAAGTCATCATGGCGTGAGCCGTCGCTCAGTGCTTTTTGTCTTTTGCTGCGGCGCAGCGTATTCTGCTCGATTGTTCGGGAAGAGTGAGGAGATTCCGTGTCTTGTCCGATTTGCGAAAAACGCAAGGCCGCACGCTTCTGCCCTGCTAAGGGCGAAAAGATATGTGCCGTCTGCTGCGGCACCGAGCGCGAAGTCACTATCGATTGCCCTTCGGATTGCTCTTATCTCGTCGCTGCCCACCGCTATGAAGACGGGCACCAGCGCTCGCTGCCAGCGGACACCCCGCTGCTCGACGAAAAAATCCCGCAGGACATCGTCTACACACACCAGCAACTGATGGCCGCTCTGGCATTCTCTATCGCCAAGTTCTGCGCCGTCCAACCCGGCACCGTGGATGCCGATGTCCTCGCCGCGATCCAAGCCCTCGCCCAAACCTACAAAACTCTGAGCTCCGGCATTATCTACGAGAAACCGCCCCACGCTCCCTTGCCGCGCGAACTCTACGCCGCATTAATTGCTTTCATTTCCGAGGTCAAAAAACAGCAAGCCGAACGCGCCGGTTCCGTTGGCCTCAAGGACACCGAAGTTTTCTATCTCTTGGTTTTTCTCTACCGCATGGGTCTGCTACGCACCAACGGCCGCCCGCGCTCACGGCGTTTCATCGAATTCCTTCGCGGCCAGTTCCCGCAATCCCCCGAACTTCAGCGCGAAGAATCCCGCATCATCGTTCCCTAGCGATTTCTTTACATTAAATAGGGCATGCAAAAAATGCGAGCATGTCATTCTGAGAGCATCTGAGCGTTATCCTGCCGCGCAGGATTGGCCTTGTTTCATCTGCTGTGCCACCGCATCCCAACTTAGAGACAACTGTGAGCAAGTCACGGTTCGTTTGTTTTCCACCCACGGCCGCGCCCCATAACCAAACTTCTCCCGGATTCTCGCCACACGCTGGGAAGCCTTCTTCCGGTACTCCTCGGGCGCATAACCGTTCTTTGCGTACCAGGCGTCATACTGCTTCGCCAGCCGCGGAAACTTCTCTCGCACAAACGGCAGGAACTGCTTGGCTGACGACGGCATTAAGAACAACACGCCCGAAAAGAACCATTGAGCTCCCGCTTCCTTCGCGGCGGCAGCCACTGCCTCCAGGTCCCCATTGCGGTCGGTGATTCCTGGGATCAATGGTGAGGCCGATACGCCCACCGACAGCCCCGCTTCTCGCAATTGTTTCACAGCCGCCAGCCGCAAATCCGGCCGTGGCGCGCGCGGTTCCAGCAGCCGCGTCAATCCGGCGCGCAACGTCGTGATCGTAATGTCGATTCCCAGGTTTGACCGCTCGGCAATCCGCTGCAGCACATCAATGTCCCGGACAATCTGGTTCGACTTGGTGATAATCGAAACGCTCAGCCCTTCCCGGGTCGCAAGCTCTTCCAGGCATGCTCGCGTCACCCTATACTCCCGCTCCGCTGGCTGATAGGGATCTGTAGCGGTTCCAATGGCGATGTGATCCGGCCGCGCTCCGCCTGACGCTTCCGAATTGTAGGAATACTTGTGGTTAACGTCCCAAGCCAGGAGCGGCGCCGCATCTTTCTTCACATAAATCTTTTTCTCGAATTCCGACCCGTCCAGCTCCATGTATTCATGCGTGTACCGCGCGTAGCAATATTTGCAGGCAAACTCGCAGCCTCGATAAGGATTGATCGTCCATTCAAACGGCACGCGCTTCGAATCGCACTGGTTCAGGATCGACTTTACCGGCAACAAGAAATATTCCGGTTTCTCCGCGGACTTCCGCCGCGTTTCCGCCGGCGGAGAAAATGCTGCGAGGCGGGCGATGCCAACCAGTCGCGCGTGAGCGCGTTCTGGGGGCGCCGTGGCAACATTTCGGACCGGACCCATTTCACGGTTTTGGTTTCCGCTTGGGGTCCTGGACGCCGGGGGGCAATCCGGCGTCGCTTGATCTGAATTGTTGCCCCGTTGGTCCGCAACCGGGGCAAGGCCTTGGACCACTTGCTTTGGGCTTATGACATCAGGGCACTCGGGAAAGAGTCCTACTGTGGTTGGTGAAACGTGGCGGCGTCGAATCCGAAAACTCGGCGCCGATGGGGAGTGAACTGGAGACATAGCCCACCTCTGAGCACGGTCAAAGTATTTCGCTTTTTGTTCGCTTCGTCAAGCACAATTTTTCGCTTTTTATTCGTTTCCGACCGAATCGTCACGCCTTCCCTTCCACCTTACGTCCATGAATAGAAGGACACGCCGGCTCCTCCAAATCCCCGCAGGCAATTGCCTCCCTCGCCTGCGCAGGGTATTCTCATTGTCCGTGAAGACCTCCGTTGGCATGCCTGAGATGTCCAGACGCGCTCTGCTCTTGGCGCTGCTCTTTGCCGCCCTCCCTGTACTCACCCGGGGCCAGAATCCTCCACCCGCAAAGAAGCTCCCAGCCGGTCCTCCCGCGCCGCAATCGACTCACTACCCCATTTTTATTCTTGCCTTTGGCAATGATCCCAACTGGAGCCTGCGCATCGGACTGAAGGGCCCGGAACGGATGGATCGTCCCGGCTATCCGCCCATCCCCCTCGAACCCGCCGAGGTCACCCACGAAGCCACCGCCGATTCTTGGACTTATCATGCTAAGGACTCCGCCACCGGCGCGGCAGTAGCCGTCCATCTCACACGAGAAGCCTGTACCGATGCCGCGAACGATACGCTGAGTACCACGCCGCCTCCGTCCGGGAAATATTCTTTCCGCGCCTCCATCGACCACGCGCAAATAGGCTCCCTCAAGGGGTGTGCTCGCATCGCCGCCGAGCTCTTTCCGAAGATCAACAATCAACCGGACCAGGAAGATGACGACGCCAAGAAGAAGCCACCGGTTCCCGTTTCCTCTGTCACCAATTTCAAATCCCCTGTGGCCGTTGCCTATCTGAATGCCGGCCAGCAGCTTGTATTCAAACGCGGTTCGGTGGCACGAGTCATTCCAGGAAAACCGGGAAACGACCTTTCCATTTCACACGACGGCAAGAAGCTTCTTTTCACTCGGGACGAGGGATCTAGCGACATCCGAACCATCAATCAATATGATTTCGATTCCAACTCCATTAAGGAAGTCCTTCGAGGCAGCGTCCAACAGGCCTTCTGGTCGCCTGACGATACACGATTCGCATTCATGAAATTCGTCGATGGCAAGTGGCATTTGTGGTCTGCCCCTGTGGCTTCCCCGGAGAGCGCGGCTCCCATTTTCCCGGGCGATATCGTCTCAATCCACGGCTGGGCCGATGCGCATACCGTTCTTGTGGATGGTTTGCAGCAGCTATCCTGGGTGACTGACACCGGGACGATCCAACAGGAGATCCCAGACAAGGACATTCTCGGCGATGCTTTCGGCCCTTCCAGCGCCGACACGTTTCGCGTCCACCCCCTCAATCCGGACTTGCTTCTCGTCTCCGCAGAGTGGCTGAAACCGCCCGCAAGTGTTCCAACCGATCCACACATGGGGGGTGGCTTTGGCTTCTTCTTGTACGAGATTCGCTCGAAAAGACGCGTTGTGCTGAGCCCCTTGAATATGTTCGCCCAGAATGCCGAATGGTCCCGGGATGGCTTCCAAATCTTCTTCACGGGCGGCGATTCTTCACGTCGTTACGCTACTTATCGTATGTTCTGGGATGGCATCGGTTTGCAGAAATACCTCTCAGGCACCTCCCTCGCGATCGGCCAGTAAGCCGCTGCCTCCCAACGGCCTCAGGAGGGACAGACCACCCTTGCTGGATTAGCTGCAACCCCTTAATTCGACACCTCTCCCACCATTTTGAGGGTATATTAGGTACTGTGAGTACTACTCCTACTCCCGTTCCTCTGAACGTCGGCATCCTCGTCCTCGACGACAATGCCCAAGGGTCCAGCGCCGTCAAGCAGATTTTGGATTCCGAGGGATGGCGCGTCCGCGTTGTCTCCGACAGCCAGATGCTCTTGGCCGAGCTGAAGACCGGGGAATGGTCTCTCGTGATTGCCAATGTGGCTCTCACGGGAATCGACGGCCACGCCTTCGTCATCTTGCGCGAGCTTGCCAGCGTCTCTCCTGCAGATGGAGGCCGCATCCGCGTTTTGTATCTCGTCCCGGAACAAGCCAGCAGCCAGTACATTGTCCATCTGGAAGCCGCGCGCCTTCCCTATGTGCTTCGTCCCTACCATCTTCACGACTTTCTCGAAAAAGTCAGCGATTTGCTCGTTGAAGTGAAGGCCATCGAGGGGCCTCTCCGTCAGGTCCGCCACGAATTCGGCGCCCTGCGCAAAAAGAAGAAGCAGCAGGCTGGGCGCAACTCCATGTTCGCTTCACGCGATACCTTCTCTTACACCGACGAAGAGCTAGCCGAATACGAAAAGCAGGAAGGCGAAGCTTCCAAGTCCAGGCGCAGCAAACCCCGCATCAATCTCGGCGACCCCAATCGCTGAACAAACAAAGACCTACTTCCAGCCGTGCAAGGATTTCTCAATTCCCCGTTCTAATCCTGAGTCGTGTCCTCGCCGGTCGCTCTAGCCGAAGTGAGGTTCACACAAAGGAGGCTTCATGGAACGTTCGATTTTCGCCGCCCTCATCGGCGGATTTCTTGGCATCACCGCGCTCGGCAGCCTGGCTTTTGTAGGTTCTGTGCCCGGTTTACCCGCAGTTCCCTCGTCTCGTCCCGAGGGTGAATGGCAGCTCCTCGATCCGGTCACTTACGAAAATATCTCTGTCTTCCCCGTCGTCAGTTCCCAAAGTCAGGACACCAGCCCGTTCCTCACCCTCGAAGAAGGACTCGCGACCGGCGAGGTGACCGTCGCCGAGCAAGGCGCGCAAGTCATGCAGCGTTCGCGCGACGGCCATCCCATCTACCTTCCGCAGCTGACCACTGGCGCCTCCGTCAACCAGCTCGTCCTGATCAACCGCAGCAAGCGACCGCTGTTGCTCCTCGCGGGCGAACTCGTCAGCGGCGGCAAACAGGATCGCGTCATTGGCAAGGACCGCATTGTTCCCGTCGGCGCGCCTCCGCTTCCCCTCGACGTCTTCTGCGTTGAACACGGCCGCTGGACCGGCAGCTCACAGTTCGCGGCCGCAAAAACCATCGTCCATCCCAGCGTCCGCGAAAGAGCCGCAGTCGATCAGAAGCAGGCCGAGGTCTGGGATGCGGTTCGCGGCGGCACTACAGCGAAAGCGGTCCCCGCTGCTCCGCCACCGCAAATTTCAACCCGGAGTATTCAAGGTGCTATCGCCGGCAACGGCCGCACCGAAGCCTACGAAAAAATCTACGAGTCCCAGGCCGTCGGCGTTTCCATCGATGATTTCGTGAACGAAGTGCAGCGCCGCTTCGCGAACGCCACTTCAGGTCTAAAGGGTGAACGTGTCGTTGGCGTAGTGGTGGCTTACGGCGGCGAAGTCGCCTGGAGCGACATCTTCGCCTCCGGCGATCTCTTCGATCACTACTGGCGCAAGCTTCTTCGCAGCTACGCGGTCGAAGCCCTCACGCGTCCCACGTACCGTCAGGCCGCTTCCCGCGACAGCGCCAACGAATTTTTGCGCCGCTTGAACGGCCGCGAAACTCAGGAGACCGAGCCTGGCGTCTATCGCTGGCGCGAAATCAAGGAAGGCCAGTTCGCTCAAATCGAGCTCGACGCCCTCCAACCCAAGCCCATTACCCTTCACCGCCTGCTGTTGCACCGCACCAGTTGACGCGACCATCAGGCTCTCCCTTGTTGGGGCGGAGCTTGCCCGCCTGAAGCGACGCCCCTACTGGCGGACGCCCCTACTTGGCAACATCATACCGGCGCACCGTACTCCAATCCGGCGTTTGCTCAAGGAGTTGCGCCGCTGTCACTTTCAATGTGGGATGCACAACGTCCGCCGCGATCTCCACCAGCGGCACCAGCACAAACCTCCGCTGATGCATTCTCGGGTGCGGCACCTGTAATTCCGGCGTGTCAATCGTCTCCGAGCCGTACAAAAGAATATCCATATCAACCAGCCGCGGCCCTTTCGCCACCAGCTTCTTGCTTCCCATCTTCGTTTCGATTTCGCGGAGAGCTCGCAATAGCATGAACGGGTCGAAATGCGTTTCCGCCTCCACAACACAATTCAAGAACCACGGCTGCTCCCGCAAATCCACTGGCTCGGTCTCATAGAAGGACGACACTCTCGTAATCGCCACACCCGCATGCGGCAGCTCACCAATCGCCAAACGCAAATTTTGCTCTCTGTTTCCGATATTGGACCCCAGCGAGAGATAAGCCGTCTTTTCACTCATGCAGTCTCATCGGTAGGGCCTATTTCACCGTGTCCGCTCCGGCTTTGGCGCACTGCGCGTCCTGCGCGCTTGTGGCGCCGCTGACGCCAATCGCGCCCACAATCTTTCCGTCCATTACCAGCGGAATCCCGCCCTCCACGGCCACCACGCCCTTCAACGTAAGAACCCGCAGACCATCTCCTCCACCCGCCAATACATCCTGAAACGCCTTCGTCGGCCGCTTGAACAGCGCCGCGGTGCGAGCCTTGTCAATGGCCACTTCCGCGCTGCCGAGCTGCGTGTTGTCCATTTTCTCGTAGTAAATGAGCGTCCCCGCCGGTCCGACAATCGCCACCGCCACGGTCCATTTATTTTTCGCCGCCTCCGCCAGCGCCGGTTCCGCCGCCTTCTTCGCATTTTCCAGGCTAATGGCCGACCCGTAAGCGTTCGGCATTTGCGCCAGCGCGGTGCGGAGCGCCCCGAGCACCACGAGCAAAACAACAACAGTCTTCGCAATATTCTTCCGTGACATTTTCCCTCCTCCTACGTTTCAACCGTCGACTGCATCAGCATCCCACGCACCTTAGACGACCTCGAAACCCCTCGTAATCTTTCCGCCTCACTTACTGGCCTCACACACAAAATTGCCAGCGTCGTTCGTGTCTCCACTGCCCTTGTACTTCGCCACCTGCGGATACGGACAAAGCGGTCGCGTCATCTTCACTCCCTTTGCAGGGTCGCCGCCTTCATACTTCGTCGCAACGATCGCGGCGGGCGCGCTCCCTTTCTCCACCCATTCTTCGACCGCCAGTTCCATATTGTGCTGCGCATCCCTCACACCCGCCGCGCCCTGTCCGAAATAATCCGTTCCAGGACCGCCGCCGCAATGTTGCATCCCGGGCACCATGTAGAGCCGTATGAACGCCTCCGTCTCCCGTGCGCCCATCTTGCTCACCACGTCGTTGTAATAGTTGACCGTGTTGAGCGCCGAAATGGCCGGATCGTTCCAGCCGTGATAGAGAATCAGCTTCCCACCGCGCGCTTTGAACGCTGTGAGGTTTGCCATGGTGGCGTTCAACATTGGCGCGGTCTTCTCATCAGCCGCTTTCATCGCTTGATTGACATTGGCGTCCTTGTAATTCCAGTCCGCCTTCCCATAGACGAAGCTGGAGAAATATCCGCCGCTAAAGGCGAACAGCAAACTCTTGCCTGGCGCTTGTCCAGTGATCCAAGTTTCCCATCCTCCGGGCCCCTCTTCCACTCCCGGCAAATAGCCCGGAAAGATCTTTCGCCCTTTTGCATCGTTCGGCCCTTCATACAATTTTTTCAGCGTGGCCACCTGCGCCGCCGTCAGGCACTTCTCGGAATCGCCTTCTTTGCAAAGCATCGTGCCCGGATCGAAGTGACATTGCCTCGGTTCGTTCAGTATCCCGTCGGTCACTCCGTCCTGCGCATCGCAGGCAGCGTTCACGGCACGGGCGATCGCCGGAAGTTTGCTCGATGGGATGTAACTCGCCGGGTCGCGAGTCGTCGCCTGCGCATCCGCAAGCGCCTTGGATAGCAGGTGCGTAAAGTAATTGGCCGGCGCTCCCCCCAGAATCCCATCGTAGTCTTCCGGAAAGCGTTGTGCTTCCATCAGCGCTTGCCGCCCCCCATTCGAGCAGCCCCAGAAATACGAATGCTGCGGACCCTTGCTGTAATACGCTTTCGCCGCCACCTTCGCGACCCGCGTCATCTCGTGGATTCCTCGATATCCGTAGTCCGCGACCTTTTCAGGGTGCCCTAGCGCCCAACCCGCGTAAGTCGCATCTCCCGAATGGCCTCCATCCGTGCCTGCCATCGCGTAACCTTGGTACACACCGATCCCTAATTGCTGGTAACCAATCTCTCCGGAGAATCCTCCGTTGCCCCGGCCTTGCAGTTTCCCGTTCCACCTGCCGCCATTCTGGTCATTGATGGGCATCCACACTTCGATCTTGATCGAGGAATCCGGGCTCGGCGTTGCTTCCGCCACCACCCGGCAAAACGCGGGAAGCATTTTGTAGAAAGAGGGATCTCCCGCTATCCGAGGGGACAAATTTGGCGGCGGCGTGAACGCTCCGGCCGCGACTGTCTGCGCCGACAGGATTCTCGCTCCGAGCAATTCCAGTTGCTCCAAGCCCGCGCAAGAATGCGTTCCGGAGGCCCCGTTCTGCCCATAAGCCCCGCAGGACATCAAAACTGTGCCGGCAACCGCAAGAATCACATTCCGCATGACGAGTACCTCCGATCTGAGCCTTGCACCCCTCCGCGCCGAACCGCACGTTAGCCCAAGTCCAAACTTTCGCGCAATCCTTTTCGCTCTGGCGATGAGTCTGCTTTCGTCGCTGGGCGGCTGGCTGGACTGGATTGGAAAAATTGCAATTTCTCGCTTAGAATCCGCCCATGCGCAAGGTCGTCCTCGGCCTCGGCATCAGCCTCGACGGCTACATCGCCCGCCCCGATGGCGCGGTCGACTTTCTCTTCATGCCTAAGGATTATTCGATGGGCCCATTCTTTGCCACGATTGATACGGCCATCATGGGCCGGAAGACCTACGACGTGGCCCTCAAAATGGGTGGAGGCGGATTCAGCGACTCAAAGATGAAGAGCTACGTCTTCTCCCATTCCCAACCGCCCGGCGAACGCGGCGGCGTGACCTTCGTCAACGAATCGCCGAAAAGTCTCCTTGAGAACCTCCGCAAGCGCCCTGGAAAAAACATCTGGCTTATGGGCGGCGGCGAACTCGCCCGCGACCTCCTCAAAGACGACCTAGTCGACGAACTTTACATTGGAATCGTTCCCATCCTCATCGGCGAAGGCCTCCCGCTTTTCCCCAGCGGCTTCCCCCAACGCGAATTCACCCTCCTCGAAAACAAAACCTTCTCGAAAGGCATGATCGCCCTCAAGTACGCCCGCACCCGCAAAAAACCCAAGCGCAAGTAAGCTGAAGTCGAGATTGTGGACCAACACAGGGGGCATGATGGCGAAAGGGCTAACCAACTAGAAGAGGCGCGGCTGGCGGCGAGGCAATTCGCGGCCGAAATATTCGTAAGCGCGCTGCGTGGCGACGCGGCCACGCGGGGTGCGATCGATCATGCCGATCTGCATGAGGTAGGGCTCGTACATTTCTTCGATGGCGTCTTCTTCCTCGGAGAGCGCAGCGGCCAGAGTGCCGAGGCCGACCGGCCCGCCCGCGTACTTGTCGAGCAGCGCGATCATCAAGTTGCGGTCCACTTCGTCGAGGCCGCTTTCGTCCACGCCCAGCATTTGCAAGGCTTCCTGCGCGACTACGCGGGTAATGCGTCCCGCGGCGCGCACTTCGGCAAAATCCCGCGACCGCCGCAGCAGGCGGTTGGCGATGCGCGGCGTCCCGCGGCATCGGCCCGCGATTTCTTCCGCGCCGCCTTCGTCCATCTGGATGTTCAATATTTTCGCCGAGCGATGAATGATAATCAGCAAATCCGCCGGCTCGTAAAAATCCAGCCGGTGCACGATGCCAAACCGCGAGCGCAGCGGTGCGGTAATCAATCCGGCGCGAGTCGTCGCGCCGATCAGCGTAAAGTGTCCCAGTTGGAACGGATGAATCCGCGCGCCCGGCCCCTGGCCGATAATCAGGTCCACGCGAAAATCTTCCATGGCGGGATACAAAACCTCTTCCACGGCCGGCTGCAAACGGTGAATTTCATCCAGAAAGAAAACTTCTTTCTTTTCGAGCGAAGTCAAGATCGCCGTCAGGTCTCCTTTGCGTTCCAGCAAAGGCCCCGCGCTGGTCTTGATCGGAACGTTCAATTCGTTGGCGATGATTTGAGCCAGTGTGGTTTTTCCGAGGCCAGGTGGCCCGTACAAAAGCACGTGGTCCAGCGCTTCGTCGCGGCTTCGCGCGGCTTCGATGGCGATCTGGATATTTTCCTTGACGCGCTTCTGGCCAATGTATTCGTCCAGACGCTTGGGCCGCACGCTCACATCAATGCGCGCATCCTCGTCAAACGCTTGTCCGGAGACAATCCGCTCCGGCTGCCTTTGTTGCATCATCCGTTTTGCCGTTCCGTCCGCCATTTCTCTTCCCGCCGCGTCTCCCAATCCCCGGTCTACGTCCGTAGGGGCGCAGCATGCTGCGCCCCTACAATCGAGGCTTCGACAAACTATGCACTGCGCGCGGCTCGTCCCTTCGGTGCGCTCAACGACTGCAATGCACCGCGTAGCAATTTCTCAAAATTCCCGGCGCCCGCTTCGCGCTTCGCTTCCCCGACCGCGGTTTCCGCGGCGCGGCCCTCGTATCCGAGATTCACGAGCGCTGAGAGGACATCCGCCTCGATTCCCGCCGGCGAAGACGCCGCAGGTTTTTCCGCTTCCACGGCCACGGTTTCCAGTCTGTCTTTCAACTCCACCACTATGCGCTCCGCGGTCTTGCGTCCCACGCCGGGAATTCTTGTCAGCCGCGCCAAATCGCTTCCACGAATAGCGGGCACGAGTTCTTCCACGCTCATTCCACTCAGAATTTTCAGCGCCAGCGTCGGTCCCACGCCGGAAGCCGAAAGCAACATCTCAAAAAAATGTTTTTCGCGCGAGGACACAAATCCGTACAAGGCCAGCGCATCTTCCCGCACATGCGTATGGATCAGGAGGGTCACTTCGGTATGCAGCTCGCCGAGCGCGGCGTAAGTCGAAAGCGGCACTTGCACGACGTAGCCGACTCCGCCCACGTCGACGAGCACTTGGTTCGGTCTTTTTTCGGCAAGCCGTCCGCGAAGCTGGCCAATCATCGCTCGCCAGTATTGCCGCTTTTCCTTCGCCCGTCAACGCGAGTCGCATATCAGCGGCCGTATTTGCCAATGAGTTCGCCTTGCGCCAGGATGTGGCCTTTCATAGCGCGCTCAACGTCGGCCTTTGTCGCGCCCGCTTTCAAATCCAACTTCGTGTCGAGCGCATACACCTTGAAAAAATACCGGTGCGGCTTCCCCGGTGGCGGACACGGACCGCCGTAGCCAATTTTCCCGAAATCGTTTCGGCCTTGGCGCGCTCCGTTGGGGAGCTGCTCCTGCTTCGCGACTCCTTCGGGAAGTTCTCGCGTGTTTGCCGGAAGGTCGTAGAGCACCCAGTGGACCCAGGTGCCGCCGGGCGCGTCGGGATCATCCATGATGAGCGCCATGCTCTGCGTATTTGCAGGCGGATCATTCCATTTCAATTGGGGGGACACGTCCGGGCCGTCACACGTGAATTTTTTCGGGATTGTTTCCCCAGCGGAAAAGGCCGTGCTGGAAATTTGCAGAGACATTGTTCCTCCTTTCTCCCGGGCAAAGGACTTTCCGGAAGGCCACATGGAGAAGCAGAGAACGAAACTAGTGAGAACGGCAACTCTGTTGTGCGCTGACATTTTCCCGGACGCTCTGTTACGCGGCCCCATGGCTGCGCAGAAATTCGGCGACTTCGGCATGGCCACGCTCCTGGGCGAAACCGAGCGCCGTCTTTCCATCATTGGTCCGGGCCTGCAAATCGGCGCCGCTTGCCAGCAACATACTCACGATTCCCAGGTGGCCGTTCGCGGCGGCAGTAAGAAGCGGCGAGTAGCCGTTTCCGTAACGGTAATTCGGGTCGGCGCCACTTGCCAATAGCCACGACACAACGGCAGTGTGGCCGCTGGCTACCGCTCCGGTGCAATTACAGGAAACCCATCGGGCGAGTAGGTCTTCGCCTGAGTCGGTATTTCTTCGACGAGCTGCTTCACACGTTCCAGTTGCCCCAGGGCCGCCGCTTCATGCAGTTCCAGCGGAATTCCCTGCGCCTGCAAGACATTGCAAAGTTCCTTGTTGCCGCTGTACACCGTCAGCAACAAGGCCGATTGCCCCTTTTCGTTCCGGGCGCTAGCCAGATCAGGCTCGGCGGCCAGCATTCGTCTCACTGCCGCTATGTCCCTGGCTTGGATGACCTGGAAAAACTTGGCGGCGCTACTCATACCTGCAATCCTCTCGAATCCGCGCGAGCTACAGGAAATTGAGAGTAGCGCAAACGGGAGCGCGATGCGGGGAAATCTTAGAAAAGCCTGGGAAGAAGAATTTCGCGGGCGACGATGGGCATTCACTCGCTCCCGCGGTGAAATTGGATCAAGAGGCGGATGCACTGGTGGCAGCCGGCTTATAACGCCCCGGCACCGCGCGGAGCGAGATCGCCAGGCCGTTCCAAAGGTTGATCATCGAAACGGCAAGCGTTAGATCCACAATCTCTTTTTCGCTGAACTGCTGGTGAACTTCGTCGTAGACAGAATCGGGAACGTGCGTTTGGGAAACCAGAGTCAGCGCCTCGGTCCACGCCACGGCGGCCCGCTCGCGTTCCGTGTAGAAGGGCGTCTCACGCCAGGCATCGAGTTCGTACAGCCGCTGTTCCGTCTCGCCCATCGCGCGCGCATCCTTCGAATGCATGTCAATACAGTACGCGCAGCCATTGATTTGTGAGGCGCGCATCTTGATCAGATGAATCAGCTTGTGATCAAGCCCGCATTCGGCAATATATTTCTCCAGCGCATACAGCGATTTCTGCGCTTCCGCTGCGTATTTCCGATAGTCAATTCTAGGTTCCATGAAGGATCTCCTTCCTCGCGAGCAAAGCCGCCGAAGCCTGCGCCCGCCAGCCCGGCGGTCTACTTGCCCGCGGCATTCCAACCGTATGGATGATTCGAACGGGCAAGTGGATGCGTTGAAAAAGGAAAAGACCAGGAGCAAGCGGCCAATTTGGCGGCGCTCAGCTCAGCGGCGGGTACGGTCTTTGCGCACGGCTTCGTCGATCAGCGCATCCAGTTCGCTGCGCGTGAGCGTCACGTCATCGCCCGAGTTTTCTCCGCTGTCACGCGTGATAGGCAATTCCGCTCCGCCACCCGGCGGTGGCGACACAAAGTAACGCGGACGCGCAGCCATGAGCTTGGCAACTTCGCGGCTGGAGAGCAACGCCGGCTCGCCGGCCATTTCCGCTGCCAGCGTGATTTTCGCGCTGTGCTCGATGGTCTCCATTCGAAAGAAGGCGGTGAGCAGATCCGGGCCGCAGGTTACCGCTCCATGGTTGGCAAGCAGGAGCGCGTCGTAGTGCGGCACGAACGGCTCGATGGCATCACTCAACTCCTGAGTTCCCGGCGTGGCGTATTGCACCAGCGGAATCTGTCCAAGCCCAACGACGACTTCGGGAAGCAAGGCATGATTCAGCGCGCGCCCGGCGACCGCAAATCCGGTGGCCGTAGGCGGATGCCCGTGGCAGACGGCCATTACATCCGGGCGCATGCGGTAGAACAAAAGGTGCATAGCAAGTTCAGAAGAAAACTTGCGGTCGCCAGAGAGTTGCCGGCCGTGAAGATCGGTGATGACCAGCTCCTCGGGAGAGAGCATTCCTTTATTCATGCAGGTAGGAGTGGTGAGAACGCTGCCGTCATCGAGGCGTACGGAAATGTTTCCTTCGCAGGCGACGATGTGTCCGCGCTCGTACATCCATCGTCCGGCGATACAGATGTCGCGGCGGTGCTGCTCTTCGCTTTTGGCGTGGCCTGACAAGAGTGAGTCCGGGGTCACGGGCGGACTCCTTCCTGGCTCAGAATGATTTCCGGAGCCGTTCAGTTTGTATTGATCCCAGCACAGTCCGTAGCGGAGTTACGAACTGACCCGTGCCGATCCCCATTAGGCGGCAGGAGCGAAAAAGAAACTAATACAAGTTGGCCGCAAAAGCTACTGCCATTCCAAATTTCCATCAGAGGGCACTGCACGGCCGCAATTATGACCGAGTGGCGACGGTTCCGCGCTGTTCCATCTTGCACAGCCTATAAATTTTGGACACTTCCAGCTTGCGCTACCCCGACCGGCAATGGCTTGTTGGCGCCGTTCTGACGGACCTTGAGGCGCTTGAGCTCGAAGAAGGCGCTGGAAGCGGCATGCTTCATAGCCAGGGAACTTTCAATGCCGCAAGTACAACCCGGACATTCCCGGCGGATCATCGCCTCACACTGGCGAGAGTAAGCCTCCGAGGCCAGGATATTTGCGAGGCTATCCCGCAGAATATTTCCAACTGGATTCAAGGGGTAACAACCTGTCAACACATCGCCATTGGATAACACAAAGACCTGGAGGTAGCCGAGCACGCAGGGAGGCTCCTCCATGGTCTCATTGTTATAGTACCTGGTGATGTAATCGGTTTCGTACGCGGGACGCTTGAGCGTGTCACGCACAAATTTTGCAATCTTCGGCACATCGCCGCCCTGCGGCCACATGGAAGCGAGATCTGCGTCCTTGAGGAAAGAAAGACTTCGGCTGAGGATATTGAATTCAACGTCAGCACCCAACCCGTGAGCCACGTCTGCAAGTTTTTCGAGCTCTTCAGCGGACAGCCGATTGAGAGTGACAGAGAAGGCAATCTTCTTGTTTCGCAGCAAACGGAGACCTTCGATGCCCAG